>Ga0116231_10006734_pt1 | contig 21619 bp, 15 predicted proteins | sample S1TSphgellanicum_2_FD_89695 | JGI IMG/M metagenome (GOLD analysis project Ga0116231, IMG submission 89695) | Host-associated microbial communities from peat moss isolated from Minnesota, USA - S1T2_Fd - Sphagnum magellanicum MG | ecosystem: Host-associated > Plants > Peat moss > Unclassified...
TTAGTTTTTCAAAAAAAAATTTTTAAATATCCCCCCTTATATTTTTTAAAACCCACCCACAAAATTTTTTCACAAACTAAAAAAAAACCCCCCCCCCCCCCCCAATTTGCCTTTGGGACACCAAAAAATGTACACCTTAATATGCCAAAACCCCATCAACAAATGTGCACAAATTTATAAATTCATCAAAGTATTCATATATTTCAATCCATGATGGTCATGGGTTAATAATGATATATGACATACACATGTACTTAAATTCTTTGAATACAATAACTAGTGATGGTTCAAAATATATAGAAGCAATTTTTAATATTAATACACAAAAAGAAATACATATTGTATGTGTGTATAGAGTTCTTTTGTGTTCAATTTCTACATTTCTAAACAATCTTCAAAATATAATTCAAACATTGTCCAATCATCAATGTGGGAGATTTTAATGTTGGCATTCTAAAAGACAATAACCAAGCAAAAAAGTAAACAAGAACTATTAGATTTCATGGATAAATTCCAATTAAAATCACAATTTAATGATAGCACCACACAAGTTGGATTTCCATTAAACCATATATGGGCAAATGTTTTTGGAAATGAATGCAAATATGGTGTAATAGAAACATATTGGTCAGATTTTCACAAATTGATGTATATTGCATTCAAATTACCAAACACACTTCCAATGTATAACAAAATCACATTAATGTCTCCATTTATTTAAAGTGTAATGTTTGTGATTATATGCATGTAAATGTTGCATTTTCCACCTAATTAATTACTCCCAAAATGTTGGCACCTTGTGGCTTGAATTTTTATTTTTACATTTTTTTTCATGTACCATGTGCAAAAAAAATCATAAATATCAATAACAAGACAAACAAAAATGTGTACAATTTTTTTATCCACACATACACTCATCAAACAAAATAACAAAATATCTTTCATGGAAAACCTAAACCCAAAATGTGACAAAACAAATATAAAATTTGTCAAATTCTCAAACTTAAAAATGAAAATGAGACTAAGAATAAAAATCTTTCCATCTAAATTATATCCATTCAATTATATTTTCAAACATCAAAATACCTCACGCACATTGCTAAAAATTGTCTACATTATCCAAGTTTAGAAACTTGGATTTTCTTAAACAATATGATTAATCATTATTTGCAATTTTATATTCATTTATATAGTTAAAGGAGAGAAAATGAAACTATGGTTTCAATTTCTAAATATCCACAATGAGTTCTAAAAGGGTTAGAAATTTTTATTTCTTAGCACAAATGTGAGAAAACTATATTCATGGTCTTTCATAAAGCCAATGATCTTTCATCCAGTATAACTTGAGTTCATAGTAAAACATTAAATGTAATACTCTATTTTCAGGACAGAGCCTCTCATGGCAGAGCCGCTTGTTTAATTTGAAGAAGAGCCTCCATCTGGTTTTTCCTTTGTAGAAGTTCAGCTCTGGGCTGGCATCATAATACTTTTGTTTGTGGAATTTTTCTTTTGCATAATGCCCTTGCTTGACATTTGAAACTGTATCATTTCGCTAAAATATGATGAAATTCATTCATGAACTTTAGCCTTAATCCTACCATTGACATGTCAAGCTCCCCATTAAAACCACTTGAACCATCAAAGGCCTTAAAGTAGATTTGGAGTTGGGCCCCAATTTTCATTTGTAGTAAGTGTGTCCATGTGACTTGATGAGACCAAATGTAATCAATAATTAATGAAACTGGCAAATGGAATTGGTAAAGTACCTTCATCCATTCCTATCTCTACACTGCCCAGAAACGTAAGTAGGCCTCATCATTTTTCCCGCTCATTCTTGTATCTGCTTCAAGTCATGGGACTTCTTTTTTTTCCGAACCCTAGGAGCATCTATGGTTGTTAAAACCATGGCCCTCTATTTCATCACTTTGGTTTGACCTCCCAGTAGTGAATTTTTTAAAAAATAAATAAAAATGGAAAAGTCCCATGGTTGGTGTGGAAGGTTGCCCTGGCTATGGTGGGAGGGACAGCAGCTGCCATGGCTATTGTGATCAGCGCATTTAACAGTGATCACCCAAACTATGTTTGCCCCAAAAAAACTCATATCTAGTTCCCACTTCCAAACCCTTGTCTAAACAGTGTCAAAAGTATATGGAGGCATTCACGAGCTCATAGAAGTTCATCTTTTTTCTGCAAAGTAGAACCCAGAATGCCCCAACAGTGGAAACAGAACGACAGAAACTGTGTAGGCCGTTGATTGGGAACATTGTTTTTATGGCAAATCATAGATAAGAGCTTACGCCATAGTGAGAGCTCTAGTCCTTTTGGTAGCCCTAGTTGAACTCTAGGTCTCCATGTCTGAAGCACTGGGATTTAGATTGACACCTATGACCCACTCCAAAATTTTCTCAGACCAATGCTACCTGACTTTGAGGTTCGCGTGGACCAGATCTCAGCAACTCAACAGAAAATGGTTGGATAATTCTACCAACATGTAGCACATTTGTGAAGTTCATATATGATGGCCACAAATTTGCTCGGATCTGCACAAATAAATCAGTCTTTTGGAACAGTCGTTTTCAATTTCTTCAAAGATTAGCATTCGCCACGATCAGGTTTTGAGTGATTGAGACCTCATAAAAATATGCAGCTTTTCAAATGCCCATGACCGCTCATGCTGCAGGCCGGCTATATTGACAGGAAATTATGATTTCCACCAGTGTCACAGGCTTTACAACCTAGAGGGGCATCACCCTCTCTATTGCACGTGTTGAGATTGGCCAAGAAACGTTATTAACCTGGGTCGTTGTGCTTAAAACCCGAGAAAAAGCAGTCACTTCATGTAGGTACGCCGACTCCTGCTGGACAAAGTTTTGCATGCGTGCACAGTTGCTGTTCCCGCTGCCTAGCAGTGTATAATTTATGTTCCAGTTCGCTTTAACCAAAAGCGCTTCACTGTGATGACATTTGAGAGGTTTCGTCTGTTATGCAGTAGATCTTTACCTACAGGTGAAACTGTACAATGGTATGTCATGTTTATTTGGCGCTAGATAGTCTATAGCCACACACAGGAGAACAAGAGTGGTTTGGAGCATAGGGCCGATGCAGACGTTGCAACCCCGAGTGGTAGTGCAGACTAATCATAAAGGAAGATCGATCATCGACCGATAAAGAGGTGTCTATGTGTAGCCTTCAATGGTTCTAGTTGCAGATCCAGCCCCAACTCAGGCAAACGACAGGTCAATCGTTTAAGAACTTTCTAGAAGCAATGAGAATTCATGAGATTATATTGGTCTGCAGCAACCAAGCTTAGACGTACGTCAAACAGTACATTGAAAACTTTGGAGCTGCTTTTGGAAATAATTTGAACCGAGTCTGAACCCTGCAATACATCACGATGTGATAAGTATGACGCTAAGTTGGGATCTAGCTGAACCTGCTAACGAGATGGTCACTTTCTGCGAGCCATGGTGGAAGGAAGCGAAGACAACTGATCATCGGTGCATTGTTCATCAAATCACTGGTTACATTGGGATATCAGTACATTGAGACTAGGCAGTCCTCTACAAAGCATCGATTAAATTATCTCAATAATTATACAGTGAAGCTGCTGTGAACATATATAATCAGTCCTCAGTTTGTACCTGCTGATTTGTCAATCCCAAGCTCACTTGAGCTTACAGAGACAATGTATGTAGCAAGCACTCTAGTGTTCTGGTTGCTACTCTTAACAGGAACCTTTCAAATCTATCTCAAATTTTAACTACATTAGTAGTATCCCCAGCTCTCTATGTTCTTAGCACCTGACAAGTTATCCGAACTGCTCTCAAGCAGCAAGCTATCACGAGCCTAGTGCTGAGGTTGGGCCATCTGATAAGCTTCTTAGAAGTCTGAAGATTGGGCCTAGCTCCGCATTTGTGCATCTTGGATATTATCGTAAACGCTCAAACTACTCCCGCCACGGCTTCACGATGCTACATTGCTATCTATTAAGGTCGGTGCGCCCACCGCATGCGCAGACCTCTGATTCTTGGAAACGTTCCTTCAAAATGTAAGATACTAAAGGTGTGTACCCATGCCATAAAGTCCGAAAGGATACCCTGATTTAGAGCAGTCAGAAATATTTCTAGAATATACACCTAGTGTACGAGGACTGGAGTTTAGGAGTAATTACAACGTGAGGGCTCCTCCATGATCAGGTGCTCCACAAACGTATGCCATCCAACGTGGAAGCTCGACAGGAGTTTTTCAAGAAGACGGAGTGATCGGCGATGAATCCGGATGATTATGGACGTCGTGTCTCATTCCGTGGCGGGCATTCGGACATGCATGTTGTTTGCGTTCCTGCTGTCGCCGTCGATGACATCAGAGGAACCCGGAGGAGGTCGCTTGCGTTTCTTCTTTTCGTAAGCAACGCCTCGCGCCTTCGCCTGCATTTCGCGCACCTCGCGAAGGTAAAGACGTACCGTCCGAGCTCCAAATGGGTTTGACTCAGGCTTCCCGCCGTTCTCCTCGAACGCAGCCCGTAATCTGCCGATGAGCGCGTCGAGAGACCCCCACGCTTGGCGAAGCGGGCATGAACAAGGGTGAGGAGGATGTGGAAAGCCGAAGTAAGGGCATGTGGGAAGATGCACCTTCGTCTTTCCGAACTGGTCCAAGTATTTCACGAAGTCGAGAACATGTGTGCCGGTACATCTCGCGAGCGGCAGAGGCGGTCGATGGTTGCCCAGGTACTGGCCAAAGGTGTTCCAATCTCGTCGCTTCTGCGCTTCGTAGCGGCTAGGCGCTCTCATCGATCCATGATCCTGCGCCTGCAGCTGATCATGACCGAATCCTATACCACCACCACCGTAAACCGCCTCCCCTCCCATATTCGAAGTTCCTGCCCCATTATCGACCAGTAATCCTCGGCCCACTCCGCCCGGGTCGCCACTCATGAATCACGAATTACACCCGCCTACTGGACAACTCGCCCTACTCTGCGATTTGGGAGAAGCTTGAGTATTATCCCCAGCTCTCACATGCAGCCACTGTGTGGTTCCTGCAGTTGACAAATTTTCTAGCTAAACCCCAGACTGTTCCTGTCACTGGGCGTCTCAAGCCCCGGTTTTTTCGCATCTGGTTTGCGAGTGGCATATCCAGAAACAGACACTACCTCTCACACATAAGCGAGCAACTCACACAGAAAACCACATCAACCCTTCCTGGCGATAATCTCGCTTACTACGAATTAATCCCTGTGTAAGGTCCTAGTTTCCCCTCCTGAGAACCCGGAATCGATCGAGTCAGACCTACGTCCCCAACTCTCGAGCGAGGTCCGATCGTAGCTGGTTCCCAAGACCCTAGCAGTAGCTTCAGCACCTACTGTCACAAACCTCCTGCGAGGTCGGAGGTCGATACTCGATACATCAAAGCACCTGCTATATGGCACAGAAAGTGGTGTAGTCTCGCGTGAACGATAAGAAGGAGGGGAAATAAAAATCTGACATAACAACGCACCGAACCTTTTGGAAAACCGTATTCGCGCTAACATAACTATTCAGACGCTGCTGCAACGACAAAAGTTACGCAGATCCGTATCCCAAGGTCCAGTTCTAGTACGAACCTCCCCTCGGCGCTCCCGACGACTTAATTCAGATTCCACATATAATGCCGTAATTACGACCCCTCCAATGTATTAGGTTCCCTTGCAACAACTGCAGCACGCCGCCCGCGGGCACTGAGCTGTGATGAGGCCATCAGGCCATTAAAGCAGGCCGCATAAGCCAGCGCGCCTCCAAGAGGCCAGACCTAATTGCCTCTGCAAGTGCGTCAGAGAAATTATCGAGCTACTTGATGATGAATCAGCTAGCTTGTGGGAGCGTTGTAGCTTGTAGACCATCGACGAGCTTGCTTGTTGGTGGACATGGTGGTGGGGCGGGAGTTAGAACTAGGGAGGGGAGGGAAAAAGGACGGCAGCAGTAGTCTGCCTTCTTGCCCTACCTGGGATGCCCACCTGCCGCTACCCACCTGATGGCAGTTTAGTGAATCGGGTACGACCCGCGGGTCCCGCCCGCAAGTGCACGTGCAGGCCGGGCAGACCAGGACCACCTTGCATGGGTTGACCAGATGGGGCCCCAAACTCCCTTGCCCGCTCGCCTGCCAGCTTTTCGTGCTGTTACCCACCCATGTGGCCACTTTCCCACGCATATTTTTGCACGTTCATTACCCCAACCCCGACAGTAGCAACCCTGACCAGTCTTCACCAACGTTGCAATTCGTCAAAGCCTGGTTCGTGAGTAGAACTTGAAGGCGGTGTCCTGCCATCAGACATGCTGCCTATGTCTATCCCTCCAATGGTCAATGATTTGTTGAAGAATATTGGTGAATCTGAGTAGTGTTAATTCCAGTGTTTGGCGGGTATCAAAAAAATATGTGAGAAGTGATCAGGGTTTCAAGCCGGTTCTCAATTTGAATATTTCAGGGTATCAGATTGGGTGATACTCTTTATGAAATGTGGCTGCAGGGTATTTACAACATTTGAAACCCTGATAGAATATATATTTATATTTTTAAAACTATCAGTGTATTAAAAATTTAAGGGTCAAAGTTTCAAGTTTCCTGGTTAAAAAAAAATTAGTCAATAGAGTTTAGTGTTTAGTCAATAGTTAGATTTAATGTTTAGGCGTTGATCAATGCAAAATTATATAAGGGTTGCAAATTTTGTAAGGTGTATCAAAATCTTGTTACAACGTCATTCTTTTCTGTCTTTTTTACCTAGTCTTTTTTTATTTTGTAAAGACACATTTATGGATGATTATGATGAAATCTATAATTGTAATAGTCTAAAATATAATCCTTTTGAGATTTTTGACAACGTTTGATTCATTTTTTTTTATGGGGATCAAAATATAAGGTAAAAAAGGATTGCAATAAGGACTAGGCCTTTTTTGTCCTGTGTGGTACACCTTAAAATTTTTGTACCCAAATCAACAATTTTTTTTTTTTTTTTTTCATTTTGTTTTGTGTTTTTTGCTTTCTTGTTCATTAGTGAGTTTGATTTGCTTGTGTTTTTCATCTTCTTGACATTGTTGTTGTTATTGTTGGACGAAGCTCCTACTCCTTGTCTCCATGATGTTGTTGTTGTTGTTGCTCAACAAAGCTCCCAATCCTCTTGATGTTCTTCCACCTTCTTTTTGGTGTCATTGTATTATTTTTCTTAATGCAATCCCTCTTTCCTCTCAACATTGTTTTGTTTTTCTTAACATAGTTCCTTGTATTTGGTGCAACAACAACTATTATTCCTTGACATCATTGTGCTCCTTTTGTTCCTTGATGATGCTCCTTCTCCTTAACATTATTCTTGTTCTTCCTCAATGTTGCTCCTGATTTTTTTCAACAATGTTCCTCTTCGACACTACTCCTCCATGTTGCTCTTGTTCCTGCTCCTAGCTGTCATTCCTCTTCAATGTCGCTCCTACTCCTCGACACCACTCCTACTCTTATTCAATGTCGTTCTTGCTCCTTCTCAATGCCACTCCCGCTCCTTGTATTTCAAGTACTTTTATGTTCCCCTTCGATGTTGTTGCTACTCTTCCTCTTGATGTTGTTCCTACTCCTCCTGTTTCAAATTGGTACTTCCCCCCTTCATATTTTTGCAAGTGTGGGAAGAGTAAGCTTTCCAAATTCAATTTTTTTAAGCCAAGCTTGAAGGTGAATTTATTTTTTTCTCCAAATGTTCGTTTGTTGATGACTTGTTCCCTATTTTGATTATCCATGTTTTTTTGGATAATTTTGGTTAACAAGTTTTTATTTCTTATGTGCAAGATTTATTTGGACATTGTAAATTTAATTTTACAAATTATGTTGCATTTGCACATTTACATTGTATTTTTTTCAACACATTGCATCTATTTTTAATTTCAAAAATATTGCTTGTAAATGTTTAAATCAATTTTCAGAGCATAAATAAGTAGAACCCTTATTTTGGCAAAAATATATATGTATTTTTAATTTTTCCTTCAAGGTAGGTAATATTCTCATGGAAAATGGGGGAGTCAAATCAAAATGAAAATCTAATTTTGATTGAAGATGAAAATGAAACTAATCGAAATGAAATGAACATTAAGGATTATGTGGAAAGAGCAAAAAGTGGAAATGTGCAAATTTAAAAAACAAAATTCAAGAAAATGTGGAATAGATAATGAATTTTTTTTGCAAAAATTACACATTCGAAGAAAAATGTGGAGAAGCCATAACAAAAATGTTCTATGTTGGGCATTTTATTGTGTGACTGATGGGAAAGAGGTTGAAAAAGCAAGTCATCAAATCATGAGATGTATTCTATGTTATGTTAATCTTGTGAATGTTCTTAATCTAAGAACTAAAGAAAGAAAAGGTTTAATAACATATTATAAGACTTATGGTATAACTATTTTGAAAAAACATGTAGGTGCATATCATTCCATAATTACCAAAAAAATTGAATAAAAGGTTAACAACTTAATAACAATAATGTTGAAAAACAACCTTTAAAAAAAAGGCCAAATGTTTTAGGAAGTATAATTTTTGTTTTTTTGTCATAAAAGAACCTTTCAAAAAAGATGATGTCAATAGTAGAAAAATGTCAATTTGTGACTAAAAAACAATTGCAATAACCTTTGCAACTAAAAAATCTTTAAATTGCAAAAGATTTAAAAGATGGCCATAGATTTCAACACATACTCTAACCAAATTTTGACACATGGCAAAATTTGGAATTTTTTAATTTATGATTTTATATAATATCTAATGAGGAAAAATTAACATGATCCAATTTCAACTATTTACATGATGAGATTTGGATAAAGGAAATTTTGACACGTGGCACAATCAAAAGTTTCCATGTGGCATATTTGATTGAATTTTTTAAATAAAATAATTAATTATTTACATATGTGGGTAGGTAGGTAAAACTATGTGCAAAAAAAAGTACCTACCTACCTAGGATACATACCTACCTAGGTCATTTACTTACTTACCCATCTAGTTACCTAAATAGGAAGGTAGAAAGGTAGAAAAGTAGGTGGGTTAAAAAATAACCATGTAAATACTTTTATTTTATTTTATGTTTTGCCTTTAAAGTTAAGCTTTTTTGAGCTCATCCTAAATGGCACATGATTTTTAATATGAAATCCAAAAGGAGGCACCTTCTTTATATACTTTGTAAGATGACATTAGAAAACAAAACATATGGGTTGAACCTTTTAGTTGCACCTTAATCACAAATTCAATTACAACTAAAAATGATTCTTCCACAAGTTTTGTACTTATTTTTAGTTTTGTAAATTATACAACTAAATAGGTAAGAAATAAGTAACTAATTAATTAATTATTTAATAACTAATAACCTATGAATCAATGCAAACTAAGGTGGCTTACTTTTTGTCCACTTCTGAACTTTTTGCAAAATGTACTCTATTCAAATGCCACAAATGCATTTTAAAATCATCAATTTGACAAAAATATTTATGGATTAAAATTGTCAACTTGAATTAAAATATTTATTAAGGGGTGAAATTCAATAAACATACACCAATCATATAGTAATGAACTTTTGAAGTGAGCATATGGACTATGTTATAGGTTCTACCTTAACATTCAAATGCATTTTTTGTTATGATTTTATCTCAATATTTTTTATAAGGATTCAATATATGATACATGATGGAAAAAAAAATGGATTGAAAAAAATTACAACAAAAATTTTAAGCAACAAATAGAATGACCAAATTTGAACCTTATTTTTTGAAATCTTTATCATGGTCATTTTTTGTTGGATTGATATTTTCTTTCTCCTTACCATGTATGTTAAAAAATTGCCTAGATAGGCAACCTTTCATATGGACTTTATTAGTTGATAAATCACCACATAGGGTCCACTCAAAATTGGTTTTTAACTATTTTTTCCATTTTAGTGTTAAAATATGGACTTTTGGGACTAGGATTCTTGCCATTTTTGAGCCACCTTAACTTGCATCTACTACTTTTACCCACCCACCCATTTACAAAACTACTTACTACATATTATTATTTAATTATTTTAATAATTTTAGAATCAGAATTGATCATTATTCTTTCATGGTTTCCAATAACTAATCAATTGGTTCATAATAATAATTCAAAATTGATATTAAATTATTTTTAAAAATATTTAATTAATTAAGCAAGTCACAAATTAGTCATTTTAGCTTTTAATATATCTAATTATTTGCAATTACTTCTAAAATAACAAGTTTTTATTTATTCAATTACTTAGATAAAATATTTTTTTACCTCTAAAAAATAAACCTTTTAAATTGTTAATGATTCATTAGTTTAGTGAATTCATTGGTTTAATCACCTTTTTAATAAAATGAATCCTTAATCAGTAAGGGCAAAAGCATGGTAAAGTATGCCAAAAAAGTAGTCACACACATGCAAAAACTGCAAATGCATGAAAACAAAGGTAGTTAAGTATGTGAAATATTTGGCCATTTATTTAAAACTTATATGAGTGCACTATATGATACATGAACATGTTTTTAAAAGCTTGTAGTTCATAATAATAATTTTCTTAATGTACTTTCAACATACTTTGCAAAAACTACGCAACTATCACACTTGTTGAAAAATAAACATTTTCTATTGTTTTCAATTACAAATCTAAAAAATCATTACCATGATGCACTTAAGAATAATTTGGGATATACCTTAACAAGTCCAAAAAAATAATTCCATTTTATTTTCCTACAAAAAAGTATGTTTAACACCACTATTGACATACTTTGTTTAAAACAAATTTTTCAAGGGCATCCCCCAATCAGAATCCAGAATGTTTTTTGCAAACTATGCCCAACAAGTTTAGAAATGTCTATGGGGCATTGTCGTACAATTTCAAGCTAGTTGGTTATGTCCATGCCTAGGTTGTCTTAGGTGTAAAAGTAAAGTACCAAGTAGTTAATTATGGGTAGCTAGTATTTTCAAACTTGGCTGCAATGACACTTGAGGCCATTTGATTAATCAGGGTTTAAACCAATAGCCTTTGGATCTCCACCCTATTTTCTTGCTTGTGCAGAAACATTGATTATCTCTTTTTGTCAATGTTGCTACCCAACAAACCTTCCTTCTCTTTGGCATTCTACAATTGAGTTATTTGGAGTAGACCGATTGAAACAAACTTTTTGCAAGGAAATCATCTAACATGAAAGCAACAAGCTTGTAATGGGACTTCTTTCAAATTGTGCACCTGATAAGTCGTCGTTGGACCACATTTAGCTTCTTACTTTGAAGATTTCTCCATGGTGGAACAGGTTGCAATAGTTTTTTGTTCGCATTTCACAAACAAGGTCCTCATTATGAAAAGAATCTAGGGTTTTTTTAAATCTTTAGATGTAATAATTTAAAATGTTGGGCATAAATTTGCTTATGGAAATGGTAGACCTTTTTTCTCACATTTGTGTATGGGTATTTTTGAGCAGGTACATCAGATCAGAAGACCAAGATCATAAACAACAAAGTTTGTGCGAGGAGGGTTTGTGCTAGGGTTTTGGTCATTGTCACTAATTTTTTGTTACTTTTGGAAGACTTTTTAAGTAGCAAGTGCAAGCATAAATTCTTATGATAAGCTCTTGGTTTTGACATCATTTTTTGGTAATATCTTGGATTGGAGCTCATCCATGGCCTACCTAGTGCCCAAATAAACATTATTCGAATTTCAAATCTAGTTTTTGTGGCTAAGATTTTAGGGTAGGACATTTACAATGGCACAATAACCATCATGTCTAAACCTTGATCTGTTGGCCATCCTACTTGAGTAATCAAATTTTCATAGGGATCCATTTTTTTGTATTTTTTTGTCCAAGTTTGCATTGCCATGTGAAAACTACATTTCATTCTATGTCTATTTTTTTAAAACTTGGAAGAGCTTATGTTTTAGTCAAGCTTACAAGTTGCTTGAATTCAAGCTTTTTCTCCATTAAAAGCTAAAAAACTGCCCATTTTTGTTTACAAAGAGAATCTTAATTGGTGAATTCATTGTAGGACTATCCATTGTGCAAATATATGTGAATTTGGAGGTATGTGGTAACCCTAATCAATTTTCCTAATTGAGTCCTCCTTGGGTTATAGTTATGTGAAGGTTGATAATCAAGCTGCAACTGTAATCAAGAGCAAAGTATGTTGATATAGTTTGATGGGGATCCCTCACATTGTGACCTTATAGGATTTGAAAAACTATCTTCTAAATTGGTGGTAGTTAACCGATGGGAAATAAACAGAATGCAAGACTAACCAATGTTGAGAATCTCCAAATTAAAGAAGCCTAACAAGTTGCAGCAATCAACACAACTATTGCTATAGAAACAAGGCATTGCTAAGGTTATCCTAGTCACAACTTGTAGTTAGAAGTCATTTTTAGGGTTCTATGGCCTTCTATTTTTTAGAAGCATTTGCCATTGGATTCTGACGATGTTTTAACTATTAAAATGGTCTATCTACTACTATCTTCATTTGGGTATTCATCTTGTTTCAAGTAATGTAGGGTATTATGTCATGAATATGGACCATGCATAGTAGTACATTATGCACAAGAGAATTTGATGCACTACATTACCACACATGTTTGTTGTATTTTATTACTAGTTATTTTATGGTTATAATGCAATAATGTAGAAGCCACTAAATTTGGTTAACTTTTTGTTTAGATATGTAAATGTCATTCTTCCATTGTGTGGCTATTTATAGGCGTGCCAAGGCTTGAAAAAGGAAAAGGAAATAATGTCCAAATGAGTATATTGCCAGGGCAGACTTCTTAACCTCCCAACACCCAACAGAAAGTGTAATGTCCTAAACAACATGCAAAATGGACCCAAAGAAAATGGAATTCCACTGTTGACAATCTTCCTAATGTATTGTATAATAATGAGTACAATTTCACTAATGAGGATAGGCAAGAAATGTTTAGGAGGTTCTTGGGAAAAACATTTGTTAGTTTTTTGCTTCCAAAATTTGTAAGAGATGCTAGAAACATTGAATGCAAGTTGGCCTTGCTTGAAAGCCTCAAAGTTGCATATATGCAGTTGACAACTTACAAATCAAAAAAAGCTTGCCTTTCAAAAATGCACTTTTAACTGCAATTGCTTCAAATGGTGCTGGCCCCTCTCAACATTTCATCTCTAGGACCATTGGTGGTACTAAGTACCTTTTGGGTAAGGCTATAATGAGAAGGATGCATGTGTATGTCATTGGGGACAATACTTGGGGAAGGCTACCACAAAACAGGAGATTAGATGCCATAAATGAAGGTGATCGTTAGTTGATCCTATAGTTTTGGGATATGACCACCACCATCTCACTAATAAGGAAGGATGTGAAGCAGCATACATGAGTGAAAACCTTTGAAGAGCATTCCACTCATTATTTACAGGAGATGTAGGTGCACACTAAAAATGCTTTACATACCTTTTTCAAATTCCTTTATCATTTGCCTATTTGAATGCAAATTATTAGCTTTTAATTACTAGTTCATTTTCATTGACTGTTGTTTAAGTATGGGGTCATTAACACATGAATTATCATGAGCTCTTAAGTAGTCATGTTGTATCATGATGTGTCTTGTCAAGTAGGTCTGCCCATTTCCCAACACATGTTTGGCTACTTATAACTAATGCTTTTATATTATTTCTATAAGTTTGTTAGTTTAATTAGTTTGGTGGTCATTTCACTTGTTTTGCAAGTTTGATTACTTGATGCCTACATTTGTTTTATTGTTCATATATACTAACCACTTATGTACAATTGATGTCCAATATTAAGCATCATGCCTTGGGTACTTGGGTTGGTCTTTAGCTACTACTGATCCAACTTGGGGGGTAGCATATATACTTGTACTTGGTGGTCAATTGTTGGTCATTGTGCCTTGATACTTGTCTTGTTACTATGGCTACTTGTATTGCATGTTTGAATAATTGATGTGCCATGCCTTTTAATTGTCAAGAAGGTGACAACCATGGTTGATACTTGTAATTATGGGGTAAAAGCACACTACACCCCCCAAAAATTATAGTCGCAAATATTGCATTTTTGCATTTGGTTTTTTATGTAAGTATAGACATCACATTTTGGATTAGTTTTGTTTGTTTGAAATATATTAGATTAGATTTTGATTAAAGGCAATCATTCAAAAAGAAAACTCCAACAAACATTGGTGAACTTCAACATATGAAATATATTTGTGACAAAATAATACTCATCACGGAGTATGAAAATTTGCATACATACTTCAAAACTAAGGTTGTGGGTGGAATTTTTTGGTGAAATTTTTTGTAGTCATTATTATTGATTTACATCAATTGAATCTAGGGCCATTTGGAGGTTTATAATTTTTGGTTGAAAATTCTATAAAAATATGTGTTTTTTTTCATTTTTTTCAGCAATAAAGGCAAAATCTTTTATGTATTTGAAGAAAAAACCAATACCAAATGAAAGAAAAAGAGATTTTATAGTTGGGCATTGCATTGTTTTTTTAGATTTCTTTTGTTTAGTAATGTCTCCTGAATCACAAACATGAAACCTTATGGCCGACAAAAAATTACACATTATATATGTTGTGTACATTGATTTTATTCAATCCTTTTCATTTAACCATTGGATCTAAATTAATCTTGATTTAAAGTGAAATTTGAGTTCCAAAATGTTGTTGTGCACATTCTAGGGCTTTTTGCTTATGTATAGGATTGTCAAATGATGCCATCAAAATTTTAACTTACTGCGTATTATGATACTAGTTATACATCACCTTTTTTGGAGAAAATTGGCTCACCCGTAGTGTGCTTTCACCCAAAAACACATAGTAACACAATCATGACATACTACTAGGTGGGAACCAATTAAACCATGGATCCCAAGTTTTACATGCCAAAAACACTAGAATTTTCCAACAATTTAGAAAAACAATTCAGTAAAGTAGACATATGTGATGAACTAGAAACAACACCTATGTATGCACATAAAAAACTAGCACCAGCTTCTAGTTCAGAAGATAATTTAGTCTTCAACAATTCGTTTTTCTTTTACAGCATCTAACAATTGCTCCCTATCTTCAATTTCCATGAAAAACCAAGGATCTCCTTTTCTTTTAGCAACTGGGAACATTGGGAATTTTGAGCCCACCACAAGATGGGAGTACACAAATGCTGGACCCACATCTGTCAATAACTTGTATGAGAAGTTTCTGCCTCTTCACCCCTTTTATAAGTGCTTTTGACATGCTTTGAATTGTCTTGAATCAAATTTCCAATGGAAATTTTGCTACCCTCTACACTGACCAAAACAAACAAATTCATCCCCAATAAAAGGCACTAGTTGGGCTAGAAAAATAGTGAATTAAATCCCTCATTAGATGCGCAAAGATGTAAGCACCCTCATGTACTAACTAGCAAAGGAAAGTTTTATACTCATGAAATAAAGCCTATTTCAAGAAACATTCAAACCTAAAAGTGAAAACAACAAGAAGGCAAATTCTTCAAACCACAATGCACCTAGTTCCTATTTGTAGGTGATGGTGAATGCCAAATATAAATGAGTTGCATCCAGTGTAAGAGAGTCAAAACTAGTTAGACAATTTGGTCCAATATGAAATGTCTAGGTGGAACCTTTCTATCTTGATCAACAGATCTACTATGGTTCATCAAATTTGTGGGAAACAATTCCATTAAATGTAAAAACATTCATATTGATGTCTAGTTATTTCTTCAAAATAAAAACATTCATCTCAACTTGGAGATGTGTATTGTTTCTCTGACACACCCACACATAATTAAACTATGACATAAAGAAGCACAACAAATGTGCTTGTTGACACTACAAAATTTTCTTACCCATTACAATTTCACAATGCATGGATTCACCAATTCCAGATATAATGACTATTGTATTAAAGTAGTATTTAATATACATGGGGAACTATAAAACTTGCAGAAATCATTCTACAGACATTTGTCCGCATGTAGATATGTACATCTACTTTAAAATTGGCATCATCAAAAATCAAGTGTACCAACAAAATAGAATGTTGGCAAAATTCTACACATTGTTGCTTACTGTGCCCAAAATGCCACATATAATGTCTAATAACTTTAGCTCAAAATGTAGAACTAGTTGTCCAAAAGAGACCATTATCTAGTGGGATACCTTAAATCTCAAAATGTACACTTCCACTAGATCTATGGGATTTTTCAATCATCCGAATTACTGGAATTAGAGATATCTACTAGAGCAACAATTTTTGATCTTTTTATTGCAAGAAGGTCAACTCTAGTACCAAATTATTTTCGGGTTCGAATTCTTGTTGTTGAAACTTTTGATATTGTGGGTGCCACCAAGTTCTCCTCAACCTCCATTGCAAGTTCATGTATACATAGACAAAATGAGGCCCTAACATAATAAACTTATTCATAATAACAAAAAAATAACGACTTGAACATAACAAATAGATAGTAAGATGGAAATTTGGCAATTTAAAGAATACCTTGTTATGATTATTCAAGTGTAATTACTTCATCACCTTTTGCCACTTTGAAGCCCATACTTCTTATCCATTCAAGATGAAAAAGCAAGTTGCATGACACCTTTGCGCAGTGTCCAAATAATTGCAACTGGAAACCCATGCACCACAAATGGTACATACATTTGCAAGATGCCACCACAATATCATAGCAAGGGAACACTGTAGAACATACAAGACATGGGCTAAATGCACCAAGAGCAAAAGGTTTTGTAGCCCATGTCAAAGGGTGTGGGATGGGTTCGAAAGTAGATGAAATTGAAGCACCATCACTATTGCATGTGGAACAAGATTTAAGTGCTACATGATGCTTAGTAGCAACTTCCAAAATACTGGATTGCTCCTCAATGCTAGTAGACAACATCTCTTTTTCTACTTGTAAACTAGTTAGTTTTGCTTTGAAAATTGCAACTTTTTCAACTTGAAAAGTTAAGATATAAGACACATTATCTAAAATTGAAGATGAGGAGAACTTCTCTTCTCCTTAGCATGCTTAGGAATTGCAATAGCCAAAATATCTTTTTCAGTTGGTGTTGATACATTGTTCTCCACAGACTAAGATCACCATGTTGGTGTCAAACGACTAGCCAATGAGTTCCTTCTTCTATAATGGTCCATAGGACCTTTTGCACTATAGCGTCCTGAACCCACATTGTCCACTTGCTCAAGGAGAGTGTGATTGTTGTCTATAGGACCTTTACCCTTATGTCATCTCGAACCCATGTTTTGCACTTGCTTTATAACATGAGCCTAGTTAACTTTGATGCCTTTTTTTCTACAAGTAGACCATTTGCAAAGTTCAAACCAATGGTGTTGTTTATGATTTTAGACCTTTAATAAACAATGGGATAAAGTTCATGAACTTTACTAATCAAATTAACATCATTACAATTATCTACCTTGAACCCATTAGATGACTTCTTCCCCCATACAACTTCACAATCAACAAGAAAAACATGTTCATAAATCAAACCCTTCCTGATGTCTAAACCTTCAACACAAAGACCCTCTTTTATCTTCTCTAACATTTCTAAATTACCTTCAACTAGGATAATCTTCACCACGTTTAATGTTCAAAGTGTAGAAACTGACAACCCAAACAATTGCACTTGACTCTACAAACATAGTTCATGCTACATATAACCAATCACGAGCTGGAAAATGCTACAACACTAAGCTCTAAACCTCTCTACTTCCTCCTTGCAAACTACATAATGTGGAATTGTGTAATTTACTTAACATCCAATTTTTAGGTTTGCATTAATGGTTTACTAACTTAAACCTTAAAAGTACTAAAACCCATAGATAACAATGTTATTATTGTATAAGTTAAAATAATTATGGGAAATAATGTAATCTTCAATCATTCTTTAGGGTAAAACTTTACAATAATTATACATTGTACACCCCTTTAATGCAATTGTATAGTCCACACCCTAAATAATGAACCAAAAAATTACATAGTCATGAGAATAGTGCATGATTACGTAAGCACCCCAAAGAACATTCAAAGGGTGTCCATAAGTTGCATTCCAAGAATGTGATGCCCCAAGAAGGAAATTATAAACCCATTAAGCACGAAATATTGGGGTCCAAATAATTACAATACATCAAGTGACTATAGTAGTAGTTTAAACCCTAAATAATGAATTAAGTGATTTTACATTGAACCTTACTACATGTTGCATGATTGGGTAGACACTACTGGATTTCCATTAGTTTCACTTTAAACATAATTTGCACAATTTCAATAATTTACGTCATTTTCACAATTTTCATAATCTATAAAATTTATAAATTACTCATGATGTAAATACATTGTTTTAAGTGAACCTAAATAACGAAAATCTTGGTTATACATAGTGTCATAAGATAATCCAAATTATATGTTCCAAAATTGTTTTCTTTTGCAATTCAAGTCACTATTACACAGAAAGACCTCATAAATAAACACATTAAACTAATGTAGATGCATTCAAATGAGGTGCTAGTTTATTTTGGAAAGCATTACAAGAGTTGAGATTGCATATATACGCAAAATTCCCAAACTTAACACTATTCATGACCTTATATTGTTGGTCATTAGCAACCTAGGTAAGATGCCAAAATTTTCCTTGTCTCACTATTATGTACGAGTGAATAATCATAGTCTCAGGCTCGACCTATATCAATTTTTATCAAAACTATCCATGCATACAAAAGGAAGGGGTGTGTATGTACTTGGTGACAAGTGTAGTCTCCTGATATGATCAAAAGGCATCCCATCTTTATTAATTATAGAAGCCCACCTACATAATCCCCCAAAAGAAAATGTAAATAAAATTGGGGAGTGTACACACCCTTAATCACTCTTCATTACCCAAATGCACAAATCAAATGGAATGTCCAAGATGAATTATCCATGCTAATATGGTTTTAGTTCTCATAAATTCCACTGATCACATGCATACAAATGGCATCAAGTAATAGAACTTAAAGATGTTTAGTTCATATACATTACAACTAGAACAATTTATTTGCTCCAACTACAATTTATTTATTTATTCAAAAGATCACACAAAAACACATTTCCAACAAGGAAATACTTGATAAACAATGGTAATACAAATTCACATTTCCTTTAATCCTCATGCTCCCTCTAGAAAAAAATCATCCATAATAATCTTACGTTATCCCCAATATGCAAGATTATGAATGTTATACCACCAATATTTTGTCATGCATCAATTGGAAAACTTGCACAAGACCAACAAGTAAAAATGCCATTATTAGTCATGTTAGAAAATTATCCTCCTATAACTTGGAAACAACTAGTCCTTGGTGCCATTCCTAATAAAAAATAGGTAAAATTATTCATTTGCAGATCATCCACTGGCTCCAACTCTTTTCTATGTTTGATTCACCAAAAAACATGTCCCATTAAAAAGTATAGAATGGCAACTAGTTTTATCATTGCCATCAACTCACAACCACAAGAATCAAACCATACTACGTAATTTATCATGACTTGAATGTTAGTTTAAATGATCCACATTTTCACATAATCGGTTCATGAAGACCAAAAAGAAAATTTAAAAACATGCACTTTAAACCTAAAAAGTAATATATATGTAATATTCCTAACTATATGGTTAAAGCTCCTTGGACTTGAAAATTCAAAGCTTTATATGGGTCTAGTACTTAGATACTAGAAACCCTAGTGGAAAAACTAAAAGGTAGCTAGCTATTGATTTCAACAATGGAGCATGATCCATGTGTTCAACCATTCCAAATTTGCAATGGGCTACAATAGTGCATATAACAATGCCTTTAGTGGCTCAAAAATGTTGCTATTTGTTATCCACAACTTGCATTTGTTCCAACACCTTCAAAATTATTAGATATATCAACATGCCAAAAAACACTCAAAATTAATTTGTTTATCCCTATTGAAAATGACCTATAATAAACCTTTGAAATTTGCTTTCAATGGGACTATAAGCATGCATTTGGGAAAACTAGCTCAAGATAGATAAAAAGAAACTAACTTGTCATTAAATGAGGATGTTCATTCATGGATGAAACAGATCCATGTTTAGCACGAATAGGAATTACCTTCTTAATAATTGGCTCATTGGGCTTGTGAGCTTCTTGCCCCCAACCTTGTGCCTTGTAAATCTTCTAATGAGGGATCATTTTCATGCCCTCTAACAAGCAAATCAATCATGCACTTCTTCTTTAGCCCTGGCGTACTTGGTTTTCCAAGAATTAATGTTTTCATAGTTGGCAACAAACCCTAAATAGATAGTGTTAGTGTTGGAGCTTCAAATACCCCAACTTCTGGAGCATCTACCACTACACCCATTGAAGTTACCTTAGTTGCCAATTGGACAAAAAGGGTATCATGTGCAACTTTAGGTGTCAAAGAATCAAGTGTTTCTTTATGTTGTTCCATGGTTGTTGTAACCATTAGCTTCGTTGATATGGTGAGTGTCACATTAGTTTGGGTGGTAGGGTTCATCTCATGAGCAATAAGATAATCATCCATGTTGAATTATACATGTTCATCTCCTTGAGCAAGCATAAGATGGCATTCTTGTAGGTGGTTGAATGTTGTGGAGATGGTTTGCATTGTTAAATGAATATCCAATTGGGATGAGGCACCAATAGGAGTCCATCCCTGCTCATCTATTGGCATACTAATGGTCCTTGCAAATGATTCTAGATTTTCGTAAGTGGTGGTGCTTGGGCATGCTACAACATGGCAAATAAATCATAAAACCACATAAGTTCATCCTAATAAAGATCACAACTTGTAGACTAAATAATTTGAAGTCAATAAACTTGTAGCTCAAATGTTTAATGTATTTTTATTTATAATTAACACATGAGTACTTGGTCATCACCTCTATTCTACTTTCAATCTATTGACTTACTTACATCATACTTGTCATATTTGCTACTATATTTGGGCCTCACATAAGATACTTGCACAAAACAACCTGCATACTTGGAAAAGCTTGCAACCAATTGACTAGGTACTTTTGTTACTTGTACTTGACACCACCTAATTGGTTACTTTCTGTGACCTACTTGCATACTTGTTGGCCTACTTGGAATTTATCAAATGTAGTGTGTAGAATATTTCCCATGTTCAAACCTTAGTTGTTGTACTACAACAAATTGGAAGTCTAGCAAACCCATTGGTTCAAGACCTACTCTTATACTTTTACAACATTCTACCTTCCATTTAACTAGTGAGCAATAACATATCTGCCTTACAAAGAACTTGCAAATGTCCATATTTGCAAGATAGATACTTATATGGTAGTTTAGTAAATTCACAAAGATTTGCATTCACATGAATATACTAAAAGTTACAAATTGCTACCATGCACATGACTTATAACAATTATGCAAAGTAGAGTCTAGCCATGGATTATTCAACATGTGAATTATATGTTAACAAATAGGAGATCTACTCAAGTGAAAACATAAATCTTTATTGAAAGGAAACTACAACATAATGCTCACAACACAAAACACAACATCAAGAACTCTCCAAGGTTCTTGTCACAAGAA
>Ga0116231_10006735_pt1 | contig 21619 bp, 13 predicted proteins | sample S1TSphgellanicum_2_FD_89695 | JGI IMG/M metagenome (GOLD analysis project Ga0116231, IMG submission 89695) | Host-associated microbial communities from peat moss isolated from Minnesota, USA - S1T2_Fd - Sphagnum magellanicum MG | ecosystem: Host-associated > Plants > Peat moss > Unclassified...
AAAGCTCTTCCAACATTTTTTTTTGGTAATTATTATGGCTCCCCATTTAGGAAATTGCCAAAGTTACATATAGAATATATAAAAATATATATAATTTGGGAATATGATTAGCTCCCAACTAGGAGTTTTTAGGGTTTTTAGGGTTTTTTTATTTTGTAATATTATTATCTCCCAAATAGAAATTTTAAAGGTTTTTAGGGGTTTTTAAGGTTTTTTTTTTTTTTTTTTCAATTTGGTGAATTGGAAAACTTGGCAAGCAAAAAAAAAATTTCTCAAAAAATTAGAAAAAAAAGTCCAATTACCATGAGAAAAAACAAAAAAAAAACACTTTTTTTCTAGAGTTTTTTTCCCCTTTTTTTTTGGGTCAAGAAAATGAAAAATAAAATTGTTGGAAAAGTAATTCACTGGGAGTCCCAACATCTTTTTGTAGGTACTCCCCAATTTGGAAAATTAATGAAGTTACCCATAGAAAATGATATAGAGAAATTTCTTTTTTTAAGAGTGTTGATTTTAGTTTTTGTTGTACATCTATCCCCCCAGATGTTAATTTTACTGAAATGTTAATTCCTATATAGCAATGGGTGTGTCTAAATATCAACAAAGTATGTATCTTCATCTCCTTCCAATTTGATAAGAATGAGAAATAAAAGCTGATTCTCTAAAATTCAATGTCTTTGGGATTTTAAGGTTGTAGGCTTCCAATGTGTTAGAAATCTATTGCTTTTGTCAAGAGAAATGTGAATGCTTGTGAAGCCCCTTCTTCTTCTTCTTCTTCAACACCCATGCCCATTTTGGCCTTAAAACTTGCATCATATTGGCTTTGCCTTTCATGGTAGGGTTTAGGGTTGGGAGGGTAAGTGTAATTTACACATATACCCATGGTGTAAAACAATTTTGGTCTTGTGTAAATGTTTGTGATAGAGTAAGTGTAAATGAACTATGTTTTGGAAAAGAAGTTGGTTCTATGGGATGCATACAATATCTTGTCCTCAAAGGTCTTGTGGTGTGCATCTATTGTTTTGTGACTTGATGAATTTGTTTTGAAAACCATGACAAGTGCATTCTTTCCACAATCAAGATAAGTATAACACAACCAAAGTTGTTTTTTGAACATCAACTTTCAAAAAAACCCATATTGTTTAGGACCTTTGTTTTGGACCCATGGTTTTAATCTAAACTTCCTAAACCCTAAACCTAATAAGTTCACCTAATAAGTTTGTTTACTCAATCTCTTTTTACATCAAATTTTTTTTCTTCTTTTTTCATATTTTCATTTTGTTTTTATATTTACTAAGGAAGGTGACCTCAATGAAATTAAGGAAAATTTCTCACCTTCAAATTGATGCATTTTAATATATTTTGATCCAATTAGATTAATTGACAATTCTAAATCTTGAAAAGACAAACTTTTCTTTAAAACTTTTTAAATAAGTTTGCATTGATTTACACAATGGGTATGCATAAATCACTTACATTGCTAAAAGTGAATTTATATAATTTTACATTTACACATCCATGATGAAGCATTTAGTTACATGAATGTAGATTAAAAAATTTACACTTACACAAAGTAGATAAATTCATTACTTACACTTACATGACACCATGTCTAAAACCATATACAAGCACAACATTGGTGAAGACATCTTGAGATTGGGCCAAAGTTTAGTATCCTTACATTCATATGAAGTCCACCATACTAACATTTGTAGCATAACCAAAGGATCCACTTAAGCTTCACCATGCTAATCACCACGTGTTTCCAATTTAATATGATGAATATTTATCATCCACATGGATGTCATAACAATTTTATCATCCTTATGGATGTCGTAAAATGTTGGTTCGACCCTCATTATTTTGAACAAATGGCACAAGGGGCCATGTGATAAATAAGTATTGCCGGCAACTACTAATTCACACATATGTGAAGACCAACTAAAACTTGTTGCAACATATCAAATGCGAATATCATCCATAGACCAAAACCCGCCATGTTTAAATTCATGGGCATATTGCTAATGCAACCTACAAATTTAAGCACAACTAGGGTTTTCTAAGTGAAATGTGGTGAATTTTTGCCCATTTTGCAATTTTAACACAAAAGAAGAACTTGGGGGAAATGTGTGTTTGTTTCTCAATGAAAAACATGTTTTTTTTTCCAAATGTGTTGTTTCACCCCCAAAAAATTATCAATAAATTTGCAAAATGAAAACAATTGGAAACAAAAGCACTAGTGTGCATTCATGTGCAACAACACACAAACAACAAAAATTGCCTTACAAACAGAAATGAATTTTTTTGCATTCAATCATTGATGTAATGACAAAGCAATTTAATGTGTAAGAAAACATAACATGCCAATCAAGGGTTTATTATGCTCAGTGAATTTAGAAAGCACAATCGAGAAACATAATGATATCAAACATTGTACAGAGACATTCTTAAATGTGTTGAGCAATTTAAATTGTCAACAAGTGTCACATGATACGAACCTTTGAATCTATGGCATGATAACAATTCATTACTATCAATGATGATAAACCCTTTCAACACACTTCGTGCAAGTGCACATGATTCATGAGCTGACCAACACAAACAGTGGGCAATGTGTGCATGAGCACAAATCCACATGAAAATCCCACTCAATTGTGCTCCACCTTGCACTACTACCATGTGCTCTCCACCTTACACTATTACCATGTGCTCCACCTTACACCACTACCATGCGCTCCAACTTACACCACTACCCATGAATCCACAAATGGCTAGTAGTGTAAGGTGGAGTGCAATTCGTTGTTGATGTATTTGTAGATTTTCATGGCAGCAGCATAAGATAGAGAGCAATTTGTTGTGGACATCGAAGTGCACCACAACTGATTAGATATCAGTTAGCAAAAGGCTTGAGATAATTTTGTAAAACTTGCAATGACACCAGTGTGCAAGAGTTTTTTAGACAAAAGATCTAATGATCTAAATATCCAATACATCCAATATCGAGAAAACCAAAAACCCATCCCACACTCGAAATTATTCACATAAACAAGCAAATGACTCTCTCTCTCTCTCTCTCTCTCTCTCTCCCTTGTGGGTGCACCCACAAGCTTCACCTACATTGGATTTGCTAATGGCATCTCACAAAGTCACTAAGATTCCAGTCTTGTCTTCTGTACCTTTTCTTCCATTCTTTCTCTAATTTTTGCAGTCTAGATTCTTCTAACAAAATGTATCAGGTCTCTCCATCATTGCATTTCAAGCACTTCACTTTGGATAGGAATTTTTCCCCCTAATGTATTCTCCTTTTGAAAAACATCAAGCTTGGGGCAGGGGACTTATCAAAAGCGTGGTCAGGACTCAGGAATTTTAAGCTCATGATGTATATCACTGATCACCAGCAATTTTGTTGAGAAATGTGTTCGAAGTACCTCAAGTGCACATTGATGGTGGCCAGTAAGAACCTGGATCAACAATTGCATAATTGTAAGGTGCTCATCAGGATCATCAGCAAAAGCATGACACTGGTCTATGGCTTGATGAAACCTAAATATGCCTACAGATGTCGAGGGCTTTCAGTGATAGTGCTTTCAAGTGAAGCAATGAACCTAAAAATTGATAGGAAAGTCTTACTATTTTGAGCCAGTTAGATCACTCCATTCCTCAATTATCTCACTTTTGCCAATATGCTTGTAGATAGCATCCACGATCTTAGCTTTGTCTCGTGTTGGGAATGACTCTACTAGTTCTTCATCCTTGTAAAAGTGAAATAAAGGCACCACCTGCTTCCACCCAAGAGAGGTTCAAAACCAAACAATTACTACAATTGTGGATGTTCAAAGGAGTTAAAACTTGAACAAACTGACTTCTTGAGGAATGTGACAGAGTTCCCATCAGTTCTTGCAGTAATCACATGTGCTGCATTGCAGCACATGTGCTCTTGAGCAGGTTTTCAACAAAAAACCACCATCTGGGTCTATTGCCAATCCCCAGATAGCAATAGTAGTTATTCATACAACAATTAGCAAGTGTCCCTCAAATTGTCAACACAAGCTTTTTATTTATTTTTCTGTGCATGCTAGCTTAGTATACACAGATGTTGTGCAGACACAATTGTGCAGGGGTTCCTCACTAGAAGGTGATGACCTTATCTACATTCTTCCTTTAGAGCCATTTTACTATGAAAACTGTGGAGCCCTACCTTGAGTTTCATCAGTGAACACAAAGGTACAAGGACATACCCGAATGTTGTACTTTTCTGCTACCTCTGACTGCTCCTCATATTCATCCATGACCTACATGCAATTCAGCAAAATGATGAAGAAGGTTCAAGGTTGCAGGATATAAACAACTGTGACATCATAAATAAGCAGGCAGAAACCCTAGGAGAACACACATTGCCAATTTCAGGTAATATTGGACTGCAACCTCTTATACCAGTGGTGGAGGCTACCCAAGACGGCCATGTGTGTGATTGCTGTGAGGGATTTCTCAAAACTAGAAACTCATCCAAGCTGAGGCCCTCACAAGCTGTACGATACAGGAGCTTCAGAAAGAACCAAAAGTATTGGAAGACAAGAAAAACTTGATATGGAAACAGTTTCTTGGATGACCATACATTGTGTTTGAGGAAAATTACAGATACTGCACCACTCGCAGCCCCTTTGCAGAGCTTAATAAACCCCTTCTCTATGTACCGACAGCTACCACAAGCTGTACGATAGAAGTCGACAACAACAAGGGTATTTGTGCACTTGGCATGTTGCAAAATACTCTGCAGCTCACTGTTTGTTTTGAACTCCCGTACACATTCCACTGGACATAGTTCATCATCATCCTCATCATTTTCATCTTCTTCTTCCTTCTGTTCTGCTTTCCTTTTCCTATACTCAGCAGCATTCAAGAGTGCTGACGGTGGTCTCTTTAGGGCAGATGCTTCCCTTCCATATGAAGACAAGGACAAGCATCTCCTCCATTCACACCTCCTGCCTATATATCCATTTGAGAAATTGCATTGGTGTCTTCCATTGTGAGAACAGATTCGACTTATTGGAGTCAGGGGCTTGCTTGCAGTCTTCGCAGCCAAAATTGGTGACAAACTCCCCATGGTTTTCAGATGTTCTGTAGGATGGCAAAGCCTTCCTAGCAAAGAAAGCCTTAAAGGCGTGCAAAAAGGTCGATAGAATGGAAGCCGGGAATGAAATTAATTCACCAAAGGTGTGGGAACATAGAAGACTATGGAGAATTCCATGGTAACCTGCAAAGCCTAAAGACAAAGGAAATTCATCCATGGGAAGAGACAAAAGAGCAAAACAACATCACAACAAGGAAGACAACTTTCCTGCTGCGGATGATCATAATCTACACAAGAGAATTCCAAATTCAAAACAGATCTCGACTGCCATAAGAAGCAAAAAACGAACATCCTCTCTCCGCGCGTAATTGATGTTCCCGATGTGCAGAAGAAGATTTGCAAATACAAAACAGACCCTGACTGCCGTAAGAAACTCGCAGCGAACATCTCTCTTTGTGTAATTGATGCTCCTGATGTGCAGAAGAAGATTTGCAAATACAAAACAGATCCTGACTGCCATAAGAAACACACAAAACAATCATCATTTCTCTTAGCGTAATTCATGAACTGATTGTGCAGAAAGATTAATACCTTTTATGAACGATTTATCACTTTGCAATAAATCTGAACACGTGACTAGTGTCAATCCTTCCAAACTCCTCTCCAAGACTCAAGTCCGTTGCCAATCGCTCGATTCCAATTCTCTCCGAGAAAAAACAGAATCACAAAGGCTCAGAACCACATCGCCGGATCACCTGAGTCCAACGGCTCCAAACGCGATTTCTCACTTCAGTCTGCCGAAATTTGCAAGGGAAAAAAATCTGATCAAAGTTCCAAATGACGCTTGAGAAAACACACAAAAAAGCACGGCCAAAAACACATGCTCTTACCAAATCGCCTGCAATCAAATGGACGCTAGATCTTCGCTCTTCCGCCACTGTAGAAAAGCGTCAAATGTTGAACTCGTTCACTAGAAATTTCCGGAGAGTGAGCTGTGGTGCGCATTTTGAAGAAAAAGCAGGCAAAATCTTTGTGATCTACGCAGATCCTCACAGGCTTCGGTGTTGTTTCTTCGCGCTGCTGTTCTCGGACTCTCTCCCTCACTGACGCTCTCCTGACGCTCTTTGCTGAGCGAGCTGCGAGAGACAAAGGGGTCAGCGATTCCGCCGCAGTTTCGCCACAGTTTCGCCAGCTTCGTTTGTGCAAAAGCTAAGGTTTTGCCAATCTTCCTTGTGGGGCCACTTAGAGGGATGGATGGGTAGATGGATGAATGGACGGATGACATTTCAACTTGGATCCAAAGTAGCCGCCTAGTCGCCCCAGAAGTCACCTGCCCGTACCCAAAGATTCCCACCAATGGCTGCTTTTTCTTTTTTTCTTTTTTTTTTCTTTTTTTTGGGGTCACTTTTGTTTTTGTGATGTAGCCAAAGTGGCCTATAATCCATAGGAAGGTTTAGCCAGATTTGGCTACAAGCTAAATAAGAAATCTGGCTAAATCTTCCTATGGATTAAATAAGCTAAATTTAAAGTCCATTTATATTTCTGGCTATTACTTGAACCATGTAATAGCAATCTTGTGATTTTTTTACATTTTGGTTAAATTCTGGCTATTGAAATTCTCAAAAAGAACTTGATTTTTAGCCACTTTTTCTTTTTATTTTTTTCAAAAAGGCCAATCCCCACCTCACTCTCATGGGTATGGAATTAAAAAAAACACACCCTGACCAATAACCATGGTAAAGAATCTACACCAATGTTACCATGGCAACTTTGACACTAATTATATTATTTGTAAAAATGTTGAAATTTTCATTAAAAAATTTTTTTTTCAATTTTTTTTTTTCGGGGTGAATGAAAATAGAGAATATTTTGAATATTCAGGATTTGACATGGAATATTAAAAAATTAATTAATTATTCAACACAAATGTCTTGAAGTTGGGCTTGTGCTATGGCATATTAAGATAGGTGTTTGTTTTATTTTGTTTTGTTTAGATAATATGATAATATCATAGTCCTTCCAAACCGTGGTTGTTGGTTTTGCAAAATATTTGAACCAATAGAGCCATATAGTTATGGAGCTTTTGGGACTGATTAATTTTCCAATTTAAAAATTAATTTAGCAAGATTTTCAAAAAAACTCTGAAGTTAAACCCACTTTGACCCAAAATAGACTCAAAAAACACAAAGGGCCCACTAGTAATCATTTTTGATTGGTCCATCAAAATAATAATAATAATAATAATAATAATTGAAACATTTAACATGCCCAAAATAAAATTATGGCCCAATTAGTTTGGGGGGATTTTTTTTTTTTAAATTAAAAAAAAGAGTTCCCAATGAATTTCCAAGATGTTCCCAATAGCATCACACTTTTATCCCATATGCTTTGCCCAAAGTTTTCCTCTTTCAAAGAGTTATGACCATAAAGAGGATGCATTCATGAATTCACTTTCAACTAGTTGCCTCTTATTCCCCTTTTGATGCTTTGCTTGAGCTTGCCTCAAAGGCGACTTAAAATTTCAAAGTTTCAATTGCTCCCTTGAGAGCAAGCTAGAAAGTAAAGACCTCTAAAGCCTGGAAGTAAAGGAGTTAACAAAAAGTAATAATGCTTCAATCAAAAGCTCTTTGTTTGTGTGCCACATGAATGCTTAAGCTTGGTAGGCTATGGAATACCAAAGTAGCCATACTTTCATATTAGCATGTGGAAGATTTTATTATTTCAAGATCATTTGATGGTGATCTTTTTCTCTTTTTTGACATTATTATCCCACACTTTTTTAGTACAATTTTTAAGAAAAAAACTCATCCATATTTTTCAATATGATGAAGTCCATCCATGTTGGAGCTAGATTTACATGAGATATGTGAAAGCATGATGGGCAATTAAAGTGTAGTTCCACCCACATCAAAGATTGCAAAGAACTAACTCTTGACAAAATTCCAAAAAGGAAATGAAAACAAATAAATATTAAGATCCAATTGAAGTTCAAAGGAGCCAAAAAAACAAAATTAAACTTAGAGGATCAATCAACAAAATTTCATGCTTGGAGAATTGAAAAAAAATAAAAATCACTAGCTAAGGGAAAAAAGTGCAAAAGTAAGAATTATAGTTCCATATATAATTAGAACATGAATAACATGGAAAAGAAAAGAACCATGAAACAAATTCAATATAAACCCATAACTAGCACCAAAACCCAATGCAAAATGTTAGTAGGAAATTCTAAAAGCCAAAAACTCACTCAAAGGGTGCAACAACAAAATTCTAAGAGCTAACAAGTTAAAACAAGAAATTGAAATTATTTTCTTGTAAGTTCTAACATTTATTCAATGACAAAAGCAAAATGAGGAGAAAATGGCCATAATGTGGTATGTGAAATTTACAATGTAACAGTTTACCCATATGCTTTAAAAGCATAATGGTACATATAATTGGTCCAAAACATGTTCCAAAAGCAATAAACCCAATAGCTAGACCCATTATTTTGAAATATTTATAGGATGTAAATATTTAGCTACTTTTGACCATATGGCACTCCAATATAGATTTAAAGGAAAGTCGATTGAAATATGCATGTGCTTGTATGTAGGGGCTCAATGTAATGGAGGAAACAATGTTTTGTTGAGTGGAAGAACTATCTACCACCAGGGAGTGTGTATTTTGATGTATTTAAAGAAAGGAGGCCAAAAGACCATTACATAGAAAAAATTACAATCTTAAAAAGTAAGCATTGCAATTTCAAATTTTAGAGACTTCAACCACATTGGTGGGTAGGGAAAACATGTTTTCCATTGGAAGAGTTTTGTTGTTTGATGTCATTTCATGCAACCATTTGAAAGTTTTGTAAAAGGAACAGACTCGATTAGATTCCAATGCAAATGATGACCCAACATGGGCAATTCAAAAATGTGGATGTTTGGGTGGAGAAAAAATTATGTTATAAACAAAATCTTTTACATTATATGGCATGATGCATAACATTTTTTCATTGATATTTTCATTCAATTAACAATTCATACATAATCTCATAGTTGCATGTGTGTAGATATGTGCATCAAGGTGAAGGTTGTTGAAATTAGCCAAGAGCAATCAAATCCTTTCAAAAATAGGATTCCAAAATGGGAATGGGTTAGATGGCTTAGGAAATGCCATTCTTACTTGATCTTAAAGGTTGTGTAGGGTTTAGAAATAAGATGCATGAAAGGACTACGTTTGACAAATGTGTAAACTTTTTACACAAACTTAGAATCAGTGGATAATACACATGATTATCAATACATAACATGTGAATCCCTTTCTAAAATTTACCTATTCAAAAGTAAACAATTCAAAGGAATTTCATTGCAAAATGTGAATTTGGGGTTACAATGGGTATGCAACCTAGAAATTGGATGACATAAATTTTTATTTTACAAAGGGATTTGCAATTCATTGTGTTTATTCAAGCTTGTGGCAATTTGTGTGCATCTAATCATCACCTATTTATCCTAAATGGCCATAAGTCCCATGCTATAAGAAACATTGTGCACAAAACAAAGGCAATGGGGTTGGAAATAATTACTCTACCATCACACACAAGCCACATTTTACAACCTTTGAATGTTGCATGTTTAAACCTTTCAAATTTTGATTTCAAACATATAGACATGTATGGACATTGGCTAATCACAAAATGAAAGGTGTTGGAAACCCAGTTTTACAATGCAATCCAACTAATACCATGATGCTGATTCCAACATATCTATCAAAATCACCTTAACCATGCAAGGCAACAAAATTAGGATTATTTCAACCTCCCCACTCAACAAAATCAAGGCACATGCCACCAAGTTTCAAGTTCAACCTTCATTGACATCATTTCACTTAAGATGTAACAATCTTGTAACTAAAGGGTTTTTCACATGATTTGTAGGTTTTTCTCTTTAAGGATACTCAAAAAATAGGTTTTTTGATCCCTTGCACCACATTCACCCAAGAATGTTGGAAACTTTTATAACCTATTTACCTTTCAATGTATGATCACAACATTGACATAAACCTCAAAACCCTTGATACCCCACTATGAACTTTGTCCTCCTTATGTTGTCCTCATTTTTAAGCATCAACCCATTATATGCATGATGGAAATTACAAGTGTTACACTACCTTAATTGCATAATGGAAAATGAATCTAACAACCTTCAAGACAATCCAACATTACAACATCTTGTAACATATTTCTACTTATGATAAATTTTTACCATGCCTTGTCCTTAATATACTTAATTTTCCAATCTCCAAGTGATTTTGTTGCTATCTATGATTTCAACATTCATAAATCTTCATGTCCACCAAGTTCCATAATGTTCCCAATCCAACTCCCCCTATATGCACCACAAAAACTTACCAAACACCAAAAAACAAATGTCATCAAACATCCATAATCACCATAGGCATCCTCTAGCAAGGATTTCCAACATTAAGTCCAAAATGGAAATTCCAACCACCACACATTCACTCCATTGTCCATTATTAGCCACCTAGTGATTCCTAAAATCAAAATATTCCTATTTTGCACACATAACAAACAAAGGAATAAACGGTCAAAAGTAGTTCAAACACATGATCTCCATATGTTTCCAGAAGTATTTCATCCCATTCCATAGCCAACCCTAAAAGTTGATGTGACCTCCAAACACCCTAATTAAAACCCCTCACCAAATGATGATTACTCATTAAAATTGAAAAGCCATATTTTAGGGTTACATTGGAAAGGAAGATTTGGCACAATGGGTGTCCTTGGCTTTTAAAAAAAACATTAAAACAATTAAACATTTGCAAGGGCTTCAAGACCACTAAAATCTAACCCCATAATCTAAATGTGATGGTAAGAAATATGCAATTTAACAAGTAGTTTATGGAACTTGAACCATATGTTTAAGCAATGGATTTGCAAATACTTGATAAAGTAGACAACATTAATAGCAAGTAGTGGCTACCTTCATTTATTAAGATCCTTAACCATTATAAAACATGACAAGTATTGGAAATTATCCATACACTGCACAAGTATGCATCACATCCTCTTTGAGTACAAAGGGGCAAAACACTATGTTGTCAAAACTAACAATCAAATTGTTGACGATTTTATCATTGCAATAAAAACAAGCAATGTATATGTCAAAGAAACAATGTTTATTGGAGATGCCTTCATTAGTGATATTAGCCATCATGCAAAGATCTCGACATCACCTTCACCGTAACTTCATCCATGATAAAAACCTGCAATCAAACCTCACAACAATGAAGCACACCACATGAAACCTCTTGATCCTGCTCTTAGAATTCAACTAGGTTATTAAGCTTCTCCTAAATTGTATTGGAAGGGTGAAGACAAAGTAATGTTTTTTCCTTTGGTGTTTTACAACTTGACGTTTTATATAATTTAAACAATGGAAGGAGATTAATTCATAGCTCAATAAATTGAGGGAACTATGGGAAAGGAGTCAAAAAAAATCACATACACCTTCCATTTTGCCAATCCTTTCCCTTTCCTTGTTACATGCAACTTTTCCTATAAAAGATTTGCATCATCAAAGTTTCAAAACACAACAAATCATATAAGAGCTACAAATCCTTCAAGCTTCCAGCAGACCAATGACAATCTCCTACCATATCAATGGAAATTTTACAACATGACCCAATTGATCCAAATATTTCAAACTATGATGTAAAGAATTGACTCAAAGAAAAAGAATCCCAAGTCCTCAAGCTTGTCAAAAATTTAGTTACAATCCTCAAATCCTTCAAACGATCATGATGCATAGGATGTTGTGGTGAATCATCATCATCATCATCAGCTTTTTGCATTGATTTGATTTGTTTTGCAAAACCTTTTGTACCAAGATAGATATTAGAAGTTCAAAGGGGTTTAAGAAACAAGATAAAGGATGTAGTAAATCCAAAAGGGACCAACCTTCGCTTTCTTGTGTTATTATCCATGCCGTTCATTTTTTAGATTTTCTAAGAAGGGGGGGGAAGAGAGACTATTGGTTTTGTGATATTTAGTAGAAGGTGCGAAATCCATTGTTGTGCAGAGAATCCAAGTCGTTCATGTTTGCTTTTTGTTCTCATCCATTGCCTCCCCTCCCCCACTCTCTATGTGTCTTTCTCACAAAAGACATATTTGTTTATAACCTTGCCTTCCAAATTTGAAGAGCACGCAACTGCAAATTAATTCCTACTCTCTAAGATTCTTTGTCTCTATCTCGCTCTTTATGCCCACAAAGCTCCTCAAGTTAGTCTCTTGGATCCAAGCCCCAAAAATGGAACTTAAAACCTCTATCGCGATTTTGTGTCAAATTTTTTTTACCACAATGAAACTTCCACCATTGAGTCTTGAGAAATTCTTTTTAGATGACAATAGCAATCCGGTGTTGACAAAATTACACAAACAATAGTAGTAGTAGTGACAAAAGTCCCTTGCTTATTTGGAACCTTGGCAACACAAGACATTTTGAGAATAATTAGAATGTCTTATTCGTGAGCAAGAATGCAAGATAAGATTTCTGTGAAAGATAAAGATTAGGGTTTTTAGATTATGCATCCTTGTATATCAATCGTTCTAAGATGAAGATTAGGGATCTTACATTATGTGTTTTTTCATATTTCAAAAAATTAGGGCACACAAATATACATGGTTTTAAGCCATAGACTTTGGATAAATCTAGAGAACAAAGAATAATCTTCCATCAAAATTCTTTCAAATTGATTTAAAATTATGAAGTCTAAATTTAAATTAAATGTAAACCTTTGATAGTACATTATGTTATAATAATGATAATGATTATAACACATGTAAGTTGTAGAATGTTCTTCCATTGAGGATATAGGTGTCTTTGGTGTTATTTTTATTTATCCATGAAATTGAAGTTGAGTTTTTTAATTAATAAAAAATGATAAACTACTGCCAAATAGAGTGTTTCAAGCAATTTTTATAATGTAATTGGTGTACATTTACTAAAAGAAACAAACATGAAGCAATTTCATATTCAAGTTTGTATTGATTTATTTTATTTTTAAGGCCCATGTCAACTTAATGTAATTTCTATAAAATTTCAAAATAAAATGAATTTAAAGTTGTAATATTTTAAATATTTTATGTACATCTAGGTTTGACTACATTTAGGTCCACCATAACATGAAAACACCCTCCAAAAATGGTTCTATGAGCTCCATCATACTTTTATTTGATTAAGCAAAATTTTAATTTACATTTTTTACAAGAAGTCTTTACATCATATGTATTAATTTATACATTTTGGGAGACATGGTACAAGCTTGGACAATGTACTTAATCTAATTTAAAGTTCCAATGTGCATAATAATAAAAAAATTTGTAGTAAAATTTTATTCATTGGGTGGGCCCTTTATGTACGCACCAAAACAAGCGAAACCTCCAACAAATAAAATTAATGATGTGACTTTGACAAAGTTTATAGAGTGCACGAAGTGAAGGTAGTAAGGGAGGTTGTAAAAATAATAATATAAGAAAAGAGCATCTCCATCCACACCGCCTATTTGGGCCTCTACCATCGTTTATCACATCCAACATAGAATACTAATTATCTCCCCATCCCTATCCAGAAGCATGAAAAATTGAACAACATATAAAGTGGTGGACTGTTTAGATGCCATTACAAGCCAATAAAAAGCAGTCACATTCTGTTTATGGGCACTTCTGGAGATCTCAAAACTCAGATCTCAAAACATTATTTAAAAGTTGTATTTACTTCATCCAAAACATTGCGCGTGTGCGCACACACACACACACACACAATTTTGCTATTATTTCCTAGTGGAAATGCTCTAATTTTTCAACTCCTCTAGAACTATTGGGCTAAAGTGAAGAGGGGTATAAAACAAAATGGGTTTGCAAGCAAAACTTATCAAGCACTTTGGTGAAATGAATTTGTCATCCATGCAACATGACATCTTTCTTCATATTTGCACATGGCCCCCTTTTGTCAAGAATAAAAGGACAAGTTTCAAGGTTTTACTTCTTTTGAAAGCATCAAGTTCCACAGAGTTTACTACAGAGTCACAAAGATGAACTCAATAATAGTAAAGCCATTACAAGCAAGTGCTTTTCTTACTGGCAAAGTTCTTTACAAAAGATTTTTCATGCAAATAATGGGCCAAATTATTCATCAGATTTCCAGAAAACCAGAGTTTCACCAAATTGCTAGATTTTTATAATAAGTTCCAATCGGTAGCCAAGAATATAAAACGGTCATTTTTTATAAAGAAAATTCATATATAGACTATAGCCAAATTTGACTAAATTCTTTTTATGAATGATCACCACTTCAGCTCAGTGTTTTTTTTCGACAAATTTTTGCCAAAGTTCGACCTGAAAAATATGATCTCGACCTATTCAAAGGATTTTTCATGGAAAAAAAAGGACCCAAAATGACCAGATTTTGATTTTTTTTCCAAATCACCAGATTTTTATGATAAGTTCCAGTATGTAGCCAAGAATATAGAAATATTATTATTTTTTATACTTTCATATCTAGTACATAGCCAGATTATTTTAAAAAGAAAATTCATGTACAGACTATAGCCAAATTTGACTAAATTATTTCTGGATGATCGCCACTTTGGCTACACCACAAAATCCTTAAAAGAAACCCTGCTTAAGCTACACCACAAAATTGGCAAAGGGCCATCCCTCTGGCTTTGACCCCTTCCCTCCCCTCCCCTCCCCTTGCCCCCCTTCACACCCTTTCTTGGAGAATTTGGAATGTAGTGTGTTGGCATGTATCAAAACAGAGATCTCTGGGTGGTCCCATACTTGGTGAAACCAATATTTTAAAAACCAATATTTATAATAATAATAATAATAATAATAATAATTATTATTATTATTATTATTATTATTATTATCATTATTAAATAAATAAATAAAAATTAAAAAATTGTGAAGAAAAGTTAGAGTGTTATGCTCCTCCTTTCATAGTTTGACTAACTCCATATTAAACCATATTATGGTCTTGGTGGCCATATTAAACCCAAAGAAATGTTAGAATTGGACTCACAGACCCTGATTTAGTCTAAACATGGGATATCTATAATATTTTAAAGCAATTTAAATGAATTTTGAGGTTTTTAATCATGGTATTAGTGTGAGTGTTGGTAATTAACCCCAGATCTCTTCCCTTCTTTCATCTTGTGAATGAAAAATGCTTAATTATTGTTAAATAGGGTGTTTTAAACAACTTTCCATCAAATTATTGGTGTATAATTACATAAAAACATAATTATGAATCAATTGTATATTCATGATTTATATAATTTTTTAAATATTTAAAACCCAAAACAACTATATGTGATTTTTTTTAAAAATCAAAGTGAATGAAATATTATATGTACTTTCAGTTCTGGGATAAATTATTACATCCTACAATGGAAACATCATGTAATTAATACTAGTCAACATTGTTTTGATTTCAATGGTCAAAATGATCAATTGATTCTCTTCAACTTGATATGGTGAAAACCTCGGCTCTAACAAACAATCATTAATAATGTTGATACAAGGAAGCATGATTGAAAAACTTGCACCGTAACAAAGTTGAAATCTCATATGCAATTGCCATACTGATAGACATCCCCAATTCAATAGTTATTTTCATGATTTCTTCTTGCATACCAACACATCCAATGTATCACCAAACACAATATTTGCTCCAAGATTAACCAATTTTCACAAATTTTTTTAATCAAATGTTTCATATGCTTTTGCAATAAATAATAATTTAAGACCTAAGCCCATATTAAGATTCAATATAGATCAACAAATTGTCAATCCACGACTAAAAAAAAACTTCTTGAATACCTTTGAAACAACTAGATCACTTCAATGAAATACAACCAAATAGTTTTTACTTAAATTATACTCTTGCACAATTAGAATTGAAACACGATTGGGCATGCAACTTTTTTCTAATGAGATTTGCCAACAATTCAAGTGAACAATTTTGCATGTGGTTTTTTGAATTCCAAGTTCTCACAATACACATAACCAATACAAAATCCATATGGAAATCTATTACAAAGAAGGAAGTTATCATGTCTATATAAACATAACTCTATGGACTCAAGGAACCACAATATGCCCTTGATATTGAAATTCAAACCCTCCAAATTTGGGGCTATTATACATTTCAAAGTTTTCATAAGTTGTGATGAAAAAAAGTGGATGCCATCCTCATCAACAATTTTAATCTTTGGATATATGTACCTACAAGGTTTTACAACATGGTTACAAGCATACCTTCAAAAGAAAAACATTCTCCCATTGTTCATATATGGTTAAATATATCCCCTAAACCTTAAACCATATGTATCTTATAGTTTATACATCTTATGTTGTGATTCTCGTTCCCAATAACATCATTAATTTCTATTCCCAAACCTATATACTACATAAGCAAACAACATGATTACAAGCATACCTTCCAAGAAACATATGTTCTCCCCAAAGCTTGTTCATATGTGGTTAAATATATCCCTTAAACCCTAAACCATTTGCATTAACCAATCAAAGTTTATACATCTTACATCATGATTTTTGTTGCTTCCTCAAGTAATATATCAAATGACTCCATGCTTTCATTCAATTGATTGATTTGGTTCAAATGATGAAAGTAAAGGTGTTGAATGTGCAAGGTGACAATAATGTGTAAGAAGATAATGCAAATGAAAATGTTACCTGGTGAATGGCATAGATTAAACAAGGTAGAATATGATTAAGAGAATGATAGAAATTCAATAAAGTAAAATGCAGATGGCTAATGAGTTAGATAGGATGAAGACATTTCATAAGTTTAAGGATTCAAATTACTTTTGGAATGAAAAGACTTAAAATGTAGTTATGAAAATTGATAATTTTTGGGAGATTTTTTTTACACACAGAGAAACTTAGATAATTGCTGAAGAATATAATAAATACATGGAATATTTAAAGTTCTATTGGGTTTTGAACCACAAATTTTTCCTTTTTTCCATTTCTAGATGTCTACATTTATTATTACATATGTTTGGTATATTCAATTCTCAGTAAAAAAAGGTAGAATATTGATGAGAAAACAATGAAATTAATTTGAACTGTTGTGTTTTTCTAACTATATTATAAATCCTAATCACAAATTTTGATTATTAAAAATAATAAAAAATCTAGGAAATAACGAAGTAATAATTGTATTTCAAAAAATGTATTATAAAGGAATTAAAATGAATAAAACCACAAATCGTGAATGTTGTAAATGCTTTTGAGAATATAATTTGTATTATTTCTTAGTAGGTAGAAAAAAAATTTGGATATAATTTGCGCCTATTAGAAAACATTGCATGTTGTCCTTTCCCTTTAATGTCCCCTTCACCTATGCAGCATTTCAAAGTTGACAAAGACCTTGTGGAAAGGTTGGGATTGTGAATATAATGGGCTTTCATGCACTTTAACTTTGAAATCAAAGGAGCCCCAAGTTTTATGTGTTAATGAGGTTAAAAAGGTCTTGAACATACAAGCCTTCAACATGTTTAGTCCACCTTTACATACATTCAAAATTTTGAAAATAATGTGTTGAAACAGATGATGCCCTATAATTGTTGTTTTCATTACGGGAAAAATGACTTACAATAGAAAAATCATTTTGATTAAAGGAAACCTTCATGTAAAAAAAATGTGATATGAACGTTGACATGTTAACATTATCGGAAAAAGATGAAAACATTTATTGTATTTGATTATGGATTGAACAACCCACAAGGAAGGAATTCCTTGTCTATGGTCATGCTTTTTGCATCAATGGGTAATTGAAAGATGCATGTTATGTTACAAAATATGATTACATTCAAAAAATAGTCCCAAATTTAATGACTACAACTATGAATGACTCCACAAATGCCTTTTGACTTTTATTTAAAACTATTTAAACATACAACACATAGGACATGAAACACACAAAACATTATTTGTGCATTCGTGCACTTGCAATTTCAACATTACAATATTGCCATTATCAAATACCTTAAGCATGTTAATTTTGTAGGAATTTTTTAAATGATCCAAAGAATATGCATAATTTTTTTTTAATTTAAAAGGTTTAATTAACAAAAGCTTTTCAAAAAATGTTTCATAGAAGTTTGTTAAAAATGTGGTTGGTGGAAATTTTTAAGGAAAGGGCAAGTGGAAATTTTAAAAATATGTGGTTAATGGAAACTTAGAAAAGGTTTAATGCATAAAATGTTTTAAAAGGTTGATGAACTTCTAGAAAGTTCCATTGAATAATATAAGTAAAGGTCTTGAGGACACCACCTTTTTAATCTTATCAATATAAGTTATGAACTTTATACTCCTAGTCCATCTCATGATTAATTGACATCATGTTTTGTTCAAGTAGTAAAAACATTTAATTTCTGTTCATTGCTGACGCGCTCCCAAGTCACGGGGTGAAACCCACTTGAGGGTTTCACAAAGTCAAGTTGCGGAAATTGTGACTTAATAACACGCTCTCGGCTTCCAACTCTAAAAAGGGGTAGAGGGTCGAGTTGGGAGCCCAAGGATTAGACTAGGAAGAACGACTAGTTTAGCTCGTGTGAATCTGCATCCAAAAACCCACCAAAAAGGGTTAGTTTAACATTCGGGACACCCTTGGGTGTTGGGATTTGCCACGGGCACTTGGACACACAAAACTCATCACGGCCCGGACTCGGGAGTAAGCCACCACCTTACTCCTTATAGTATTCTCTGCGGCTGGTCGCCGAGGCAACATCCAAATGGCACATTTTGTTGGGATTCCCAAAATGGAGTCTCGAAACTGTCCCGGCTGGACTCTCGGAACTTTGAATGGTCATAACTCCTCGCCTTGAGCTCGGATTGGGACAAGTCTTAAACCAAAGTTGTAGCTCTTGTCAAGAGCTTTTCAACGCCATGTTGCACTATTCAAGGCGACGTCGGGAAGAGGTCGATTCCAGACTTTTAGTGGTCGGGAGTCAAATTGCCAGTTTGACTCTCAGCCTTTCTTTTGCCCATAACTTGGGCTGCAGATGTCCGAATGGTCAATGCGAGGCCATTTTCGATATCTATGTTTCAAGACCTTTTCAATGACACCAAGAATGCTTCAATGCGAGGTGTTTTGGGCCTTGCTGTCGAGCTCTGAACATTCGGGAGTCCCGGCGGACTTCAAACCTTCAACTTTTCCAAGTGTTGGACTTCACCCCCACACTTGGCCAAAGTGGGGTTGCGACAATTGCCAAGTTCCTTATTTGTTGATTCTTTTAATCTTTTCCAAGCCATATCATTGTTTTGTCCTTGACAATCACATGTTGTCAACACACAATGAAAAATGATTAAGGTAATTTGTTCTATAATATTATTAAAAAAAATTGTTTCGAAATAAAATACTCACAATGTATATGCCAAAAAACCATTAGAACCCATGACATTATATTACTTTTGTTAAAGAGATGATGTTTCTCAAGTTGTGCACTTGACAACAATTCAAGTGCCCCCAACATTAATGTTTCATTGTGAAGCCTTAAAATCAAGTCATACAAGTTTGTTCATGTTTTTGGATGGGAAGAAATACTTGAATTTTTTCAAACAACTTGTCCACTATGTAAAGGTCAAAAATATGAAATTCATGCCTTAATTTTGTCATTAGCTTTTTAAGTTGTTTGTTATTATAGATGTTGACTGTTTTTACAAAATTTTCAATGTAATTCCTTCACACAAAATTCGGTTGATGTATTCCGTATGGTCCACCAAAGGTTGTGTATCGATTTGTCAAAATGCAAAGCAATTGACAATCCACAAAAGATTATAAGTCTAGAACAATAATTCAATACATAAGTTCAATTAAAGCAAAATTCAAAGTTTGTCCACTACATTGGGTACCTTTGGTATTCCAAAGCAATGGCCAATGAGAGGCATTAGCCTATGGAAAATGCTTGGACAAGCTACATAATTTTTATTTTAGCCTTTGTTAGAAAATTGACTATTATGTGGCTTCTTAATCACACATCCTATTGTCCTAAAGATGTGCCCATGGCAATTGGAGGCATTGAGTTCACATTTTTTTTACTTGTCACATGGGAGATATTTTGCCATTGTTACACATACATGTGCCAAAATTTGCTAGTTTCACTATCCAAAACAATGTTCATCCTCCTCACATAGTCAACTTATTCAATCATATACATTGCCACTTAAACAAGGGATGGATTTCTTCATCTAGACTCGATGAAAAGATTCATTCTAACAATATATTATAACATGAAAACCATGCAACTATCATGAGTGTCTTACCAATGTTATATGGATATTGTCACCCCATACATGAGATAAGTTTTAAGAAATAGTTACCATAGAAAAACAAATGAGTTAAAGGTCGAAGTTACATTGATAAACAAGGAAAACAATTCACACAAAGTTCTTGACATTGGAGAAACATTCTAGACTCCTCACAAGTTGTAAAACTTAAACCTTTTCCATGATGATGACAAGGCCTTTACAAATTATTATTAGTCCCTTTGAGTTTATTGGCATCCTTCACATTAAGTTTTGGTTTATGTACTTTGATGCCTCTCATACAAGACCTTCAATTATCATTCACTCGTAGTAGAGAAACTCACAGAGACCCATATGGATGGAACCAAGTGGAAACCACACTCATTTTGTTTACAAAAATCCACAAAGATGGCTCCAATGTTAATGTGACTTTTGGTTTTGTCCTACCTTTTTCCAATGTAAAAAACTTGCAACAAAATTTTCATGTGTTCATTTATTAAGTTCCTAAAGAAATGAGCACACCATGAAATATAAAAAATACAACTCGTATATATGTTTATATGGTTATTACAAAAAAATAGCTTGCATAGGTCACTAAATGTGTGCTTGGTTACCTTGTGCTAGGCTTGCTTGGGTCAAGTTAGGTGCTTGAAATAAAAAATGCCATTTTTGGAACAAAAAACCTCATGCTAGGTGCATTGAAATCATGGGGCATGGCATAAATAAAAGATCTACACCATGATAGTGGAATCTTCCATGTGTTAATAAAATATTTTTATAATATTCTTTGAGGCAAGGGGTGAACGAGAGTATGGCCATTTTGGTATTTCATAGTAGTCTTCTTCTTTTCCCATTTGGGACCCCTCTACTTGCATGTTCTTTCTATCCACCTTGTAAAATTTTATTTTCCCCCACTTTTTTTTCCCTAACATGTTATATGGATAAACTTGCTCCCTATTTGATCACATAATTTTAATTGTGATCTAATTTTCATAGTTGAATGTAGATCAACATTCAAAAGCATTGCATTGATCTTCTATTAATTTTTCTTGTTATATGAAACTTGTAATGTTTTTTTCAAGAAATGTTTTATCACAATCTTCATTAAAATATGGGGAAGTTTTGGGGATTCTCTCTTCCCACCCCCCCCCCCCCCCCTCTTCTTGTTTTTTGTAATTACCGTCGCCCCCCTTACAAAAATATTTCTAATGTTA
>Ga0116231_10006738_pt1 | contig 21612 bp, 16 predicted proteins | sample S1TSphgellanicum_2_FD_89695 | JGI IMG/M metagenome (GOLD analysis project Ga0116231, IMG submission 89695) | Host-associated microbial communities from peat moss isolated from Minnesota, USA - S1T2_Fd - Sphagnum magellanicum MG | ecosystem: Host-associated > Plants > Peat moss > Unclassified...
GTAAAAAAATATATATATTTTGTATATATGTTTAAATTGTATCTATTTGAGAGTTGTGTTTAATTTGTGATTTGTTTTTTTTTTTTTTTTTCCTTGGCTCCCATGGCTAGAAGAACTTGGAGATCCATTGCCCATGATACTAGGCTTCTTGTTGTTGTTTGTTGTTGTTGTTGTTGTTGATGTTCATGATGGGTGTTGTAAACCCATTGCCCATGTTGAGCAACAAGACGACCGGTCGTGTCTCATCTATATTGTGTAGAAAAGTTGTGGTTACTATGATTACTATGATGCTGATGAGGAGGAGGAGGAGGGCAGAAGGGGAAGAAGAAGAGGAGCAGGAAAAACAAGAAGTGTGGGCTTTTGGAGTGTGGAATTTCTAGTAGGGTTTTGGAGAAGGAGGAGAAAAAAGAGGAGGAGGAGGAGACCTTGTAGATGGCGGGTGTTTGGGGAGGGACGTGGAGTAGAGTCCGGTGTATTGGGGGGCCTTCTGCTGTGTGTGCTAGCTTGCGCACCCATGTCGTCAGTCCTGTTGCCCAGGTGCGTCTGTGTTTTCCTCTCGCATATCCCATCTTCTCACCCATGGATTAGATTTTGCTCTCATCTCGCCTCGTCTGTCCTTTCTTCTTTCTTGTTTGGGATGAGTGGGGTGGGTCTCTTTGGATTCTGTAATTGATAAGGATGTGGGGAAGGTGCATACCTAGTAGAAGGAATTTGGATTTAAACGAGAGAGAGAGAGAGAGAGAGAGAGAGAATCAATGTAGCTTGCATTTGTTCGTTCGTCACCAAATGTTGCTTTCTGATAAGGACTGTGAAGAGGAAAGAACTGGTTTCTTTGATCACGAATTTGCATTTTTGGCCTTCTGATTCTTTTGGATTCTGTGTTTTCAATCCCAAAGGATTTTAAGCTCTAGATGTCACTGTCAGTAGTGATGTTCATTATGAAGGGATAGATAGCTAGGTGGGGTCGTGTGCATGGCCATCACATGAATGGTTTGCAGGTTTGAAATCCTGTGAGGCACATGCTAGGGGGTCACTTGTAGTAGTTGTGTTGATATGGTTATCCAAATATGTGTGAAAACCTGTCAAGTTGCAGGAGGAATAGGTTTTGCCAATCCAATTTTCACTCAGGAGCACTCAGGGAGTTGGAATACATTAGATTTCTCTTCTAATTGTGGTACCCATTATGATGAGCAAGAATAGGGAATGCGCCTGGTGCAGGTTCATGCAGAAGTGCAGCAAGATCAGTCTGAGTTTGTCACCTGGTTGCGGGGACGTGGTGAAGATGATGCTTGTTCAGCATTAACTGTAGGCATGTCAACACATGGCAGGTCTGTGTGTTTATTATGCCTATTTTGGCATCCTGTGCGAACTGTAGTAGACACAGAGAAATGACAAAGTGATCTGCACATCAAATTCAGCAACCCAAGGCCACATAATACTGCATGGATTGTCTCTTTGGTGCACTAGTTGTTGGTGACATACATTGGTGGAAAGTGCAGGGCACTCTTTGCAACACGACCAATTGAAGCAGGGGAGCGGGTGCTTCGAGTCTCAGGAAACCTTGTATGAACCCCTTCTTATTCTGTTGAAACAGCCAGGAGTTTTTTTCTCAGCGGAATGGGATTATAAAATGCTGATTCTCATGAATCACAAATGCATGCAGATTATCACACCAGATAAGCTGCCTATGGAGGTGTTGGAGCTGCTTCCAAAGGGGGTGAGTGAGTGGGCACGCCTAGCTCTTTTCCTGCTTGCAGAACAACACATTGGCCAGGCAAAGCTCTATCATTCTTCTACCTCTCACATTGCAGTGTTGCATTGCTTGAGTATCAACCTCATGACCTAATTCTTAGCAATTGAAGACTCACAGCATGTTAGCATTCTCAAGGCATTTGTGAGATCAAGTGTAGGTTGTTATCACTATCATTGCAATGGCAGACATCCATAGAACTTCTGTTAATGTTAGGATTACCGATCTGGAGGTGGGGTACAGGCATCTGAATGGGCTCCATACATCCGTTGTCTTCCACCATATGGTTCCCTGCACAGTACGGTATGTTGCCATTGACCCATCTTCTACATATACAGACTGGATGTTCACAATAATTGGATGTGTTTGTGGCTGGTCAGAGGGTATTTACTTGTTATGAGAATTCTGTTTATTTGTACATGGGGAACCCAAGAATACCATCTCGGTATCTGCACTGATATTGGTATCATGTTGTCGTGGAGATTTCTCTGCAATTTTGTAGACATGTCGTATTGGATTTACTGGATGTTGTGTGTCCAAGTTGTCACCAATGGTGAGCTTAAAGGATATATTCAGGGTGCAGGATGCCCCCACCACTACCTTCTATGCAGGCCTCTCTATGCCTTCGGCTTAGATGCTTGCTTTTACAGGGACAAGCTAAACTGAAGTGAAGCTTACCGCTACAAGCTTGTTGCAGCTTGAATGAGGATACTGTTGACTTTTTTATTAGCTATGTCTCTTGAGTGCTAGCTAACATCATGACCGACTCTTCCTGTTGCTTCTGGAAACTTGACAGAAACTCAGGATGCAGATTTTGTAGAATGGTTTGCCTGAAATCTTGGGCAGATTTTTATACTCTTATCTACACCCACTGTCAGGAGCTGAAGAGGTCAGTGGGTGGTTAGGGCAGCTCATCACTGTTTTTTGTGATGAAGGTGATGGTCTGACACTTTGTGGGTGACTCTCGTAAGGTTATGACTGCACTTATTGTCATGTAACCTTCGAACTATTGTTGTGGAGATTTCTGTGCAGTTTCATAGACATATGATGGTATCTGCATTCATCGAGTTTCATATTTGGTGTTGGGAGTCTACTTGCTTCTTCAGTTTCAATGTAGTCATTATCTTGCAGTCTAGCTTGGTGGGTGCACAAGCCAAACAGCATCCAACAAGCTTTACAAAGCTTGCAGTGGTGATGGTGCTTGCTAATGCTTGACTTGGAGCCCCAATATCTATGGAAGTTGATGTCCGATATGGAAGAATGGGGGTTTTATGAATGCAGGTTTTTTGGAAGAAGGAAGAAATGGAGATGGTGAGATACAGTTCAGTACACCGAGAGACATTGCAACGCAAAGCTGTTATTGGTGCTGAGTTTGCTTCTGTGCTCCCTGTTCGTAATTCTCTCACCTAACTCAAGCACTGGTTGTAATTTGCATTAACTATTGCATGTTGAAAACTAATCACAGTCAACTATGCTATGTATTCTGTGTTGTTGTTGAACTCATGGGGCCATTTTTCATTGCTAGCACTGATTATCTACTGTTAGCATTGTCCCTCATATGACTGCAATTCTTATTACAGTAATCTGATGGGTCAGGTGCTGCAGCAATGCCCACACATCTTTGGGGATCAAGTAACCCATGCTTCCTTCAAACATGCATATGCTACAGGTAACTGGCAAGGATCCTTTCTACCTTTCTACCTATACCTGTATGGCAATCAGATCCTGCCTGGTTTGATGTTGTCCAGTTCTCATGCTCCAAATGGAACAAGTATAAACATTAAACATGCTGTATGCAGATTGCAAAAGAAGTAGTCAAGAGATTGAACTTCCAGTCTCTAAGGGCAAATTAAAATTGAATGAAGCTTACATTTGCAGACCTTGTTGCAGCTTGAATGGAGATACTACTGATTTTATTTTGTTAGCGAAGCTGCTTGATTGCTAGCTGATGTCATGAGTGAGTCTGCCCATTGTTTACTGTAATGCAACAGAAAACAAGGATGCAGATTTTTGTACAATTGGTTGCCCTAAGTTTTGAGCAGATTGCTATATGCTTATCTACCCACTGTGAGGAGCTGATGAAGTCAGAGGGGAGTGATGGCAGGTAGTCACTGGAATTCATTCTGAAGGTGATGGTCTGATATTTTGTGAGTGACGTTCACAAGGTTATGACCAGACAAATTCTTGTCATGTTTGTTTTGCTTTGACCAGAACTGACACAACACTTCTTTGGTTACCTTGCATCCTCTCTTGCAGTTTTCTTTGCATCACATTGACATATTTCTATCTGTCATGGAGGGCACTTGGATGTCTTTTATTTAAGACGACATGTTTGCTCTAAGATGAGAACTGCCTGGAGGAAATTTATGCATGGATTTAGTTGCATGTATCTGCAAAGATACAGTTCAACTAGTCTTCAGCAATAGACAAGAAACAGTGTGAAATGTGGAATGCGATGTTGGGGTGTTGGCATAACTGCTGGGGAAAAGAGTAGTAGCAGGATTGATGTGTGTGGCCTGTGGATGGTGCAGTGTGCTCACGTGCCTGGGGAATTGAAGCCTTGCAAACCCTTGCTCTGGTTGGTCTATACATCTGACTTTTACAATGTTAATTGCAGCATCAGGCCTCATGAAATGCACAGCATTTTTTATGGGAGGGCAGAGGGATGCCATGTGGGTAACTGTGGTTTGCAATGGGAAATGCAGGTGCCATTTGTGGACTTCTTTAATCACGATGCAGAATGTCAAGCACTCTTGTCTTATGATGAAGAAAAGGCCTGTGCTGAGGTATTGTATCTACCTTTTCTCCAGTGTAACATAGAATGTCTTTATTTCTGCCATACTATGGACTTTCAGATTGAGCTCCACTGTTTTGTACATGTGGATCTGATGTGGAACTTTTATGCAAAGCAAACTGTTTATTGCAGCGTCAGGTTATTGGGACTAATGCTTTTCGTTAAGGACTAAGTCAACCTTTTATGAAGCATTTTCTTTTTCTCTCCAGTGGTAATGCTCAATTGCAGTTTCTCATATTTTAGTTATTTCCAAACAGGTTGTTGCAGATAGAAACTATGCTGCAGGGGCGCAGGTAGCTGTTTACTAAATCACCTCCTTTGAACATTGTGTACTGTTGCAAACTGCTCCTCAGTCTTCCCTCTGTTTTTTTAGGGTTAGGTTGCCTTTCTTTCTTTTACTGTTTGTTCAAGCATTCTTGGATCTGAAGTCTCTATATTCTTATCATCTCTAATTCTATTTTGGGTGACTTCAATATGTAAGTATAGAGAAGTTCTCAAGATTTGTAAATAGATACATTTGACCATTTTGTGCCAACACTATTTTGCACAAGTAGAAGGCTTGGAAGCTGCAAGATGTGATCTTGGTGGGTAGATTAGCAGGCATAGTTCAGTAAGACAAGATGTGTCAGATGCAAAAGCCAATTTTGAGTTGGAGGTGTCGATGCAGGTGTTTATTAGCTATGGACGTCTGCCCAACACAATCTTAGCACTTGACTTCGGCTTCACCCTACCTTTCAATCCACATGATCAGGTATTTTGTCTATGCAGATGCTTGTAGTTTTTCAATTTTCTGAGAAGAAGCTTCTGCATTTGATAGGTTCAATAATCATTAATGGAGAACTTCATAGCAGGTGGAAGTGTGGATGGGGTTGTCACGGAGGGATCCATTGCGCAAGAGCAAGCTGTCACTTTTGCATACACATGGCATGCCCACTCTGCTTCACACTGATGGATCTGACAGTGGGGGCAACAGCTTCCACATTAGGTGTGCCTCCGATGTCATTGCTTAATCATGGAGAGCTTTATGTTTGGAATGAAGTGTATCAATGCAAGGATCCAAGCACTCAACTCTTCAAACAGGCAGTCTGTATGCTGACATGAGGAGCTGTGCTGGTATGCAGAGAGGTGAAATCAGTGATTGGACGTGGGAAGGGCATTCCTCATGCCTTACGTGCTTTTGCACGCGTCCTGTGTGCCACTTCTACACATGGTGAATACAGCTATAATTGTTGGCATTGGCATGCTTTGATTTTTTTAACAGATGTTGAGAAGGAAATGGGCATCACCTTCTGTTTGTATGTGCAGAGTTGACAGAGCTGGGAGCAGAAGCTGGTAGACATGATGGCCGATTGGCTCGAAGGCCTTTGAAGAGTTGTAGCAAAGAGACACAAGCCATGAACTTACTATTGGCTCGTTTTGAGAGCTTAATCCATCAGCATTCAATTGCCGTTTGTGACTTGAATTCCTTCCTCTTGTGCTGTCACAAGTTAAATCCATCATGAACCAAATATAGATTGGAATGCTTTCTACTCTCCATATTTCATGCCCCCTGGTGCTCCTGTTTGAAAAACTTGATGATATGACTATTTATCAGAGTAGGGTTTTGTTTACTCTGTCTGTGAAACTTAGGAACTGTTTTTTGATTTGCCTGTTGGGGTGAGCAATGTACTCTCCAGCTGCTCCAAACCATAACATGATTTACATCAGATGCACATGAATGGGAGACCTTGACAAAAAAATTATGTGGACTGCATGTTTCTGCTAAGTCATCTGAGGAGAAGAAGGAAGATGAAATCTGGCCATGTTTCTTCCCTGATTACTTATGAAATATGGTGTTGGTAATTGCAGGCCCTGCAGATAGCGGAGGCATGCAGAGGCACAAAGCAAAGTCCTGCCAAAAAGAAGCCAAATGCAGAGATGGCAAGTGATGTGGTAGCAGGGGAGCTTCGGGTGCTGTACTCTGCAGCAGCATGGATCAGGCATCACTACACTTCCATCTCTGTACTCACCACTTCACACGCTGTTGTATAGGTCGTAATGGCCTACAACTTTCAACTGCGTGTATGCTCTGACCTCCTGCCTGAGTGACAAGGGAATTGAAAGGCAGTGCTAAATTTGGCAAGCTGTCTATAGAATGTCCAATAGACATTTTGTTCAGAGTACCATAAATTTTTTTATGGAGGTTGCTGTGGTCAGACAAGTCCACTAACCTGCATTTAACACAAAAAAAGGACTCAATTGATGAAACTGAACATAGCTTGTAGTTTAGGGCCATTGGAGATCCTTATTTACATACAATAGTAATGTCCAACCTAGTCAGGGCAACAGATGTATGACAATTTCCAGGGGGTCTGATCCAAAGATAACTTGGATGGGTTCCTGAACTTGGAAATCCTCCATAAGGAGCTTCCTCAAGGTTGAGCATTACAATAGTTGTAGCTTCCTCAAGGTTGCCCATTGCAGATACTTGACTTGCATGCACTGCGATTGCGATTTGCACTTGCTTGAAATGCCTGCTTTAGTTGGTTGCCAAATTCGAAACAAAATTATCTTTCACCACAAAGCATGTGAGAAGCTCTCTGTTCCTGATCTGGGCACATTTCAAGTATCTTTTCAACATTGTCTCATTCCCCTAATATTAGACATTTGAGATAACAAATAAGCTATACCCAATCTTCTAGGCCTGGTCCTCAATTATCTTCTCTCTTTTTTGTCTGTTATGTTTGTTCTTTCTTCCAAATGAGCGTTGTCTTTAATGAGTGTGTATATTAAATGCACCACCGTCCATTTTTGAAAGCTTTGTGCAGTGCAAATATGAAAAAAAGTTATTCGGGTAAAAGATTTAGCCATAAACAAACTCTCAAGAGTGTTACTTTCAACATTTGTAATTCACCGTCAAAAGGCTTTGGATGTAATTAATGCCAACATCATGTTTGACAAACGTTGATTTGATCGATGACTTTTACCATTGACATCCTTGACAAAAAAATTTAACACAACAAAAAGAACTTCAAAAGTTTATGAATAAATTCTTCAATGGAACTTCAGTTTCAATGAATCGCAACAATTTATGATATTCATCACATTTGGACAACAAACGCAACCTCAACAAAGTAACTTATGCCAAGAATTGTCCAAAAAACTTATTGGACCAACCAAAAGCCAATATGTTTTGCATTCAAACTCGAGGAATACATCCCACAAACACCATCGCATATAAATTGAACAATGACCGTAGTTTTCTTTCCAACAACATTTGTACATCCCAGGGCTGATGAGACATTCCATGAAAAGCATGAAGCAAATAACCAAAGTTGGGGTGGTTCTTAGAATGAGAGACAGATACCCACTGGTTATCAGCCCAGGTATATACTCACTCACCTTCTTGGTTCTCAAGATATTCAAATAACCGGGGTATTGGCACACAAATCATGGTTCTCAAAACATGAAAAAGTCGAAGAACCAGCCGGAGAGAAATACCGGTTCTTTGCCGGTTCTTTCGTGAAAATTGTGTCAATTCTTTCAAGGTTTTTGAAATAACCGGAGCTGACGGTTCTTTGTTTCTGAATGTGTTTCCCCAAACAATCAGAAGCACTGGTTCTCTCTCTCTCATCCCGCAATATTTAAAGAACCGGAACAGAAGGTTCTCCAAAATTCAAAGAACCGTCCAACGCTGCCAATCACCTTTCATCCACAATCCAAAATCCTTTTTTTCTTTTCGTTGTCCTTTTTCATCTCATCTGCAACCCTAAAACTGTAAACCCTAAAAGTTCTGCATTCTCTCGTCGCTCCTGATTCCATCGCCTGTCTTCTTCTTCTTCTTCTTCTTTTTCTTTGTCTTTGCAGTCAGAAAGCAGTCGATCACGACTCGTATCCCTTACGCAGGAGCAAGATTCGAGAACAAAATTCCTCCCTGAGAACATTTTGTCGATATAAAGAAGGAATTAGGGTTTTGGAATGGCGGGAGCGCAGACACGGACAGGCGTAGGCACGTTGATGGGGAGAGCGTGTATTGGGTATTTCCAACGCCGCTGCCTTCTTCCCCATTCTTCACCTCAACCACACAATGCTCTGCCGTCTCTGATGTACTTCAAGAAACATTATGAAAGCATGTGCAATCCATGGTGGCAGCTGGATAGTCCACGTCGTGCTGCCTATGCAGACATGCAGTTTGTCAAAGCTTTTCAGGTACATAGCTTTGATCTTTGTTTGGGTGTTGAATATCCGTTATGGGTAGGCGAGAAAGCGAAGGAGTCTTCTTCACAGTGAATGAGTGCATCATGTGTGCGCCAAGGGGAAAACCCGCTAGAAAAGCCGTGCTCGACGAAGGCCTGGTCGTCTAGAAAGAACCCTTTTGGAGTTCGGTGAGACATTGCCAAATTGTTCAAGGGTTTAGGGTTTAGGGTTTCTGTTGGTGGATAAAGATAAGTTATGAATACCATGCAGGCAATGTGTGTAGTTTGTATTAGGTTAACAGTTGGTGAAGAAGAAAGTTCATGCAGTGGAGACAACACTTCTTCAGCTGATTTCCTATTTCATTCAGAAAATCAGCTGTTTTATTGAGAGGGAAGATGGAAATTATCTTTGTTTCACAAGCCCAGAATTTGCTTTAACTTTGTCACTCCTGGGGTTTGCACATACATTTACAAGAGCTGACAGAGTATGTGTGATGGTTCCAGATGGGTTTAGGGATTAGGGTTTATGGGATTCAATCCTAAATGTGGAGAAATAATAGCTGAGAGTAAAGCATCATCACTTTGAGAATGTTTAACTGTTTTCTGCCAAGGATGCTTGGTTCTGTTTGCCTTTTTACAGGGAGGAAAGCATGAGACCCGCTGCATTGTGACTCGAAGAATGAGTACATCTGGAAGCAGTGGTAGTGCGGAGGCTGCTAAGAGTGGTGAAGAGCTTGCAAAGTCAGCTAGCAATGGCGTGAAAGGACCCACAGAAAAACCAAGGGCTGTCCGCGGTGGTGTACGTCAGTGATATATTATTCCTTGATTTGCTTTCTGTGAGTGTGGATTATGAGTGCAGGTCAATGTTATGATATGATTGCAGAATTTCCTTACCAAAGTGACAGTGCCAGGGTCTGAAACTTAAAAGTCTCCTCTTCAGGCTCCCTAAAAACATTTTTCATTAGAAATGAAAGCAACAGATAAAAACTCAAAGACTGAAAATTGATTTTGTTGTAGCCATTGTATTTCCTGGCTGTCACATACCAACTGCAAATTTAGCAGTCAAACTTGATGCTTATGCTGCTCAAAATACAGAGAAAAATTGCAGATTGGTCTTGGTTCACTTCCCAAGCTTCTATCTCTGTGTTATGGTCACACATACACAAAAAGACTAAGGTTTATTTGGTATGTGCATTGTGCAGCCAGTATCATGGGCCAGTCTGGCACTCTTGGTGGTTACGGGAATTGGGCTGATCTTGTATTGGGATTGGGAGAAAAAAAGGCAGCTTCAAGGTGCCTATATGTGATACTTTATTGTATTTGCTGTCAGCTTTTCATCTGAGGCATTTTGAGTGCCTCTGGTCTGAAGAAGAGAGCTCAAAGGTTAGAAAGTCTAAGAAAACAAACAAGGAGTTTCAAATCAATACAAAATAATACAGCCTTATTTTTTTCCATCCATTTTCTGCATGAGTTTCTGTGCTACATCATAAGCAACTGATTATTGCAGTATTCATCATTTCCTGGATTCAGTTTTCTGTTTACAGTTTATTGAACTTATAAAAGGTTTTTCTTAGGTGCTTAATATTTTGTCTGTCTTATTTGCAGTAATACGTTCAGATGGGGCTGCTGTGGCAAGGACTGGCCCTGGGGTTGGGAAGGCTGCAATTGGGGGTCCATTCAAATTGGTTAATCAGGATGGAAAAGAGGTGACCGATAAGGACTTTGTTGGCAAATGGACTCTTATCTACTTTGGGTTTACATATTGCCCAGATGTCTGCCCTGATGAACTTACAAAACTTGCTGAGGCTGTTGATGAAATAGGTATGTGTCCTCTCACTAGGCCAGTGGGATTGTTCTGCCAACTGTATTGTTACCAGTTACTATAAGCTTCAAGACAGCAGAAACAGAGAAAGGAGTAAATTCTATCTTCATGATGCAGAGAAGAAAGTTGGTGAGCAAATTGTGCCAGTTTTTATCTCTATTGATCCTGAGCGTGATACTGTGGAACAAATTCGAGAATATTTGAAAGGTAACTTTGATTTTTCAACAACCCATTTTGGCCTCTATTCTCTGTGTGTGGACAGCCTTATGATGTAAAATACATAAAAGGGAACTGCACTGTGAGGAGATGCATGAGTTAAAAGGTGGAATGCAGTAGTTTTGTCCAAAAGAGGATAAATTACCATTAGCTGCAGGTTTCATTGGATCCACAGTGAGTGACTCTTGAGAGACTGGATATATCCTCTGGGCCAGCACTCTAGACCCTTTATTGTGTTATCTACACACAAGCAACTGATTCACTTTGGTGAGAGTAGTGGGAAGAAGAGATGTTTCTTTGGGCCATCTCTTTACTGGGAGGCAATGCAACTAAATCTGGTGACTGCTTGTGTTTGGAGGGCACTTCAAATGGGTACTACTGAATTTGTCAGACTTTGCTGGTGGTTTTTTTCGCAGAATTTCACCCCAGATTAGTGGGGCTGACTGGTAGTGTAAAAGACATTCAAGAGGTGGCTCGTGAGTACAGGGTGTACTACATGAAGACTGAAGATGAGGGCAATGATTATCTTGTTGACCATTCTATAATCATGTATGTGTCAAGGTTTACAACCTGTGTTAATATTCCTGACAATTATGCTTTTAGGCAAGGGTTATGAAATTGTGGCACATCTTTTGAGTTCTAACTTATAATGACAGTTAAGCTATGATCAACCACTTTTTTGTTTGCTGTTCTATTCTAAACCCTAAACCCATGAATGTGTTTAGGGTCATTCATGGTTGTTGAGATGTTCTGATTCCCAAAGCAGGCTAATCATTGGCTGCTGAGTTCAGCTGGGTATATTTCTGATTATGTGTTTTTGCCTTGCAAACCTTTGTTAAGCATCTTGTGCTGCTGTTTCTGGCCTGCAGGTACTTAATGGATCCAAACATGGATTTTGTGAAGTTTTTTGGGAAAAATTATGATGCAAAAGCTCTTGCTGAGGGTGTATCTGAGGAGATCCGGAATGCAAATAAACAGAAAGAAGTGAGCTTAAGCCAGCATGCTTAAGGCTTCTTTCCTTGGAAGATCCATACGCGCTACTTCCTTTCAGGGAGTTAGCATCATGCACAAGAAGAGAATGAGGTGCCCAATCACTGGGCCATGTGTACTGCAGATCTTTGCATGGTAAATATAGCTCTGCTGTAGAGTTCTGTTTCCCTGTTATGGGTACCAAAGAATCAGGCAATGCACTATGGACAAATACCTAGGTCAAGTCTTTGTCTGCTTTACACGGTTCAGAGCAAGTGAAATAACTGAAGGTGGAAAGGATTCAGGGTTTAGGCTTTAAGTGAAATACATACTTGACAATAGCCTGAACTCTACTGAATCATTAGGAGTTGTAGATGAAGATTATATTTTGCAGGATGAGATTAAAGAGTTTCTGATGAAGGCAGCCCAATGGAGTCAGTCCAATAAATGTGGAGGAGGCCATTCCCAACTATTTTATGTCTCTCTGCTGTGTGATGTAGAACCCTTGACACATATTTGCAGTTCATGTGAAGAATAAAACTCTATCAAGAGGTGGAGGAGACATGTCTCTCAAGTCTTGTATATGGGCCCTCTGTATGAACCAACAATCATTTATACAGAAGGCCAGCAAAGCCAGATTATCAGTACAAACAGGTTAGTTTGCTCCTTTGCTTGTGGAAATCTGTTTCTAAACATGTAAGCTGAGTTTTCTTCTGAAGGTTTTTTGGCTATTCTGGAAGTCTATCTATCCAGTGTGTGAAGAAAATTGCCATTGGGAAAATCTGGAATTTGAGATTATGCAGAATAATTTGAAACTGTTACTTACCTAAGCTGGGGAAGATGGTTGCAATTTTATGCTTTGCTTCAGCCAGCATTTGAGTGTTCTCCAAATGGCAAAATTTCAGGCTGTTCAAGTCTCCATGCAGCAGATTTGAGATTGAGACTTGAGATTTCCAGTTTGATTTTTGAATGATCACACAACCTTAGTGTCTTGATGTCTTACATGAGCAGTCTGAAGTGTTGAAACCTTTACTCATTTATACCTGTTTGGAATCTGTGGTGTTTCTTGGATCTGTCTGCACATCCCATCCTCCCCTTGACATCATCAATCTTCATGTATTGTAATCTGTCAGTGCATGGTGAAGGGTGCTATCTCATGATCACAATCCTGGGTCATTTTCCTTCATTCACAAATTGGGTACCTTCTAATCCCTGTCAACTGCATGTTTCCTAGGTGACTTGAAGCCACTTTGGATTACCCTTTCACAGCCAGTTAACTCTCTGGCTATGTGTGTATGTTTCCTTAGCCCTAAAAGCTACATGTGTAAGCTGAAGGCCAAAGAATGTATGTGGATTAACTTACCAGCAAATAATGATGCATTAGACATTCCCGGAGTTTTTCTTATTAGTTTCATGTAGCGCTGGTTGGTGCTCATTGGTGTCTTCATGTCATGAGGCCGCCCACTTACCAACCTTTTTTCACATTGCCACAAAAGAGAATGTAAAACCAAAGAAATTAATTGCTAGTTTTACAAATGGTGAACGTTTGTTGTGCTTTTGGTGGGTGACATCCACCTTTAGAACAACCACCATTGATGCAAATTTAAATGCAAGTAGTAATCACCATATTTCCAATTGTGCTGATGTGGCTGGGTTATGATCTTCACACACGAACACTTTTTACAAGCTCAAAAGTCACTAGGAAATGAAGATAAGATGAAACCTGATGTAGCTGGCATTGCGACAATCAAATGTACTGAGGCCCACATTATTTTCAACTATGTGCAGGGCTTGGTTTTGAGGTGCCCACAAATGATATGGACACAACTTTTTCTGCTTGCCAGATAATTCCCCTACTTTGATCATGGTGTTTTCAAAGTAAGCTTTGGACCTGGACAACAACACTGATGGGTGTGTCAGTGGGGACACTCTTTCACTGAGATCTATGAACACAGATGTGCTATGTTGCAATAAAATATTAGAGTTTGAGAACTGGGGAGAGGAAATCAGAGACTTATGTCAAAGGGAACATCCACTCACCCAATGTTTTCTCTTGTCTTCTGCAAAAGCTGAAATTTGCTATAAGAGAGTGTGGATTTCCTCACACAAAAACCCGCAGCTCATGACTTGTGCGTGAGGTAAACTTTGTGGTTTCATCAATATCATGTATAAAAATGTGGTGTTTATTGTGGCACATATTACATTAAAATGGCAAAAAAAATTGACATTAGGTAATGGCACATAGTCAATGATGTTATGGTGAGGAGAAGCCATGTAGCAATTATAGCTGGAGTGGTGTGAGGAGGGAAGTGGCTTACGTGACATCACTGAAGTTGGATTGGCCTGAAGCATTTTTGACCTTGTATCCAGTTAGTACTTGAGGATGTGGTATCTGCATAGAACACAAAAGATTGTAAATCTTGTAGGTATCTTATGTACAAATCTCAAATTGATAAATTTCAAAGTTGCGGTGCCCATGTCCTATGAGACCCATGAAACTTTTTCCACATAGAATTTGGTTGTAGCAGAAGTTAATTAAGCCTTGTGAGTTGCAGCCTGAGTTTCAAATCAACTAAGCGTAAGTATATGTACAAGTACTGCTTCCTTTGAAAGCCAAGAAAACAATATTAAGAGGCAAAGGTATATAAACAATTGTGTACAGCATAGAGGTCACCACTTGTCATTCTGATAACTCCACAGGAGGAGTGACAGAGGTTATGGTATTTGGAGTGCTTGTCTTTGGGGGTGAAGGAAGCAGCAGCAAAATTTGGCACACAGAATCGATGACCTGGGTCCACATACTTGAGAGTTCGAGTAACCGGGTCATGTGTTCTGGGGACTGAATTTGATCTCAATGATTCTGGTGTTGAGCATGCAGGAGCAGGCTTGCTCTTCCTCAACATTATTGCAAATCTTAAAGTCTAGTTGCAGATCAATTGCAGATCAATTGCAGCAGCACTTTGAACACATCAATTGAACAAAGTTCCACATGAAGGGATTGCCTGGAAGAGCAACAGTTAGCATAAAAAATGATGAAACCCATTTAGGACAACCATATAGGCAGCTTTCTTGGCATTCAGAACAATGGAGCGACCCAAAAGCTGGATGCTAACCTAAATCTCTCAACCTGTGCTTCTGAGGAAATTATGTTGTGGGTTTTGGAGCTTAGGGTACCCATGTTGAAGAAATGAATCAAGAGGAAAGATACAAGAATAGTCAAGCTTTTATGTGGAGCTCAAGTATAAAGTCTTTGTTCTTGGAGTATTTGATGTGTGCAGAGAACATGCAATTGGGTTTGGGTGCAATAGAACATGAATGATCCAGTTGCATGTTTGGGGAAATACAATTATGCTCCTCTTGTTGATGATCCAGAGAAAAAGTTGCAGATGAGGAGGGGATGTGTAAGAAGGGTGCAAGTAGCCTTTAATTAACAGTACTCAAGATTGAGGAGAAATCAAGAGGACCAACTAGTACTAACATGGAAACAAGAAGAAGCAAGAGATTGGAGATCTCCTCCTTTATCATCATCTGCACATCAAATAAAAACTCGAATTCTTTTCTGTTGAGAGGGGCTCAAGGAAGTTCTTATTGCAAAAAGACATCTTCAGGAGTATGTATGTTTGGAAGCAACCTGAACAAAACCCACACAAAATCTTGGAAGAAAAGGCTCACTCATTTAGAATTCAAGTGGTTCGATTTTGGGTATGTCAAACTTTAGTTTTACAAGCAACATCTGGCAAGTACCTACCTGCCAATGTTGGTAGAATTTGATCACTGCCTGCTAGTACTGTTCAGGTGCGCCTCTTAATGGACAACAAAAATCATGAAATGGCAATTTGCTGCAAGAGATTCAACACTTCACTTATCTGTAAGCCTCTTTTGGGCCAAAATGAAGAGATGGCAATTTTCTGTGAAGGAGATTGAACACTTAAATCTTTCAAACATCACAAGTGTACATGAAAGTGGGGGAGAAGTGGAGTAGCTAGGAGTGGAGTCACATGGAGTGATAATCAAGTGATGAAGAAAAATCCAAAGTCCTGTGAAACAGGCAGTTACATTGGGCAGTTAATTTCTTTTGGTACCTGCCTTCAGTACCAGCTGAAGCTTTCATAAAAATCATTTAAGCCCCTTTAAAACCTTCAACATTCTGAGTGTCTTTTCATCTTCAACTCACCAACAACATTCTTCTTCAACCCACCAACAACCTTCTTCTTCAACTCACCATCAACACCACTTGAAATGGGTGGTCTTCTCCATATAATCTCTTTCGGAACTCATTTTCTGATCAAGCAAGCCTTGGCTTCTTCTTGTTGCATTTTGCATGCTGATGATTCACCTACCTATCCCATCCCCAAACCTGAAGAACACACAGAATAAAACCCACCCCACATTAGAGGCAAGGAGTATTACAAGGGAAGATTTGTCACCCGGTCCATATCGTTGTAATAGTATTATTTGCAACTTGCGTAGTGGTGATTTCAAAGCCAAACCCCAAAATGACCAACAAGATTCACCCAAGGCAAATGTTCCAAAGTGTTTTTGTAATCGTATTTATGGATGCATCAATAGGTAGTACAATTGAACCCTTAAGAAATTTAGGTCATAGAGAGAGTTGTTGCAAGAAAGACCTAGTTCGTGGCACAACTTTGCAATATACAACATATAAGTACTAGCTCACTAAGACAACTCTTGAACAAAACAATTCAAGGCACCAATTCAAACAATCTCATTGACCACAACTTTTTTCTTCACACCTAGGCACAAGCCTATGATGCTATTACAACCTATAGGTATTAGTTCACTAAGGCAACTTTCAAACAAAACAATTCAAGGCACCCAATTCAAACAATCTCATTGGTCACAATTTTTTTTTCTTCACACCTAGTCAGCACAAGCCTATGATGCGCTATTACAACAATTATAGATCCAAGATATTTTGAATTGGAAGTACTCCTGAGCAAATAACCTCAAACCTCATCATTAAACAAAGAACACCCAAGTACAATTAAACAAAATCTCAGGCATTCCCTTCCTTATTTTACTGGGCTTTGAGCTTCTTTTGACATTGGTTGGTTCAACCAACTCCTGCAACTTGGGAGATCGCAACCATGCTTTCAAAACAAAAGATGGAAACTGATGTAGAAAATCCTTTAAAGAATCAAATCACACTTACTCAACATGTATGTTTTTGGAGAGTAGCTCAAGGTTCTCCGTTTCACTAAGATAAATTAACCTTTAAGAAAAGGGGGGCGGGAAGGGAGGAGGGGAGGAGAGAAAGTTAATAGTCTTCAAAGTGGAATTCCTCAAACCTAAATAGTTCAAGTTTCTTCTTCAGGTCATACATAAAAGTTTCAACCCCGTATGCTTTAAAAATTAAGCTATTTTTTACACGACAACACATCGTCCAAAACATATGCCTGCATACTCGGTCATATGTTGTAGAACGTGTGCATGCCCCCACAAATGCACATGGCTTGTTGAACAGCAATACATATTCTATATGGATACTCTGTTATGCCTTCTGAGAGCAAAAAGACAGGTCCTTTTTAAATGCATTATATTTTCCATGTATGCACGATCATTATGAATTTTGATTCTTTGAATGTTCCAATCGAATGAATGGTGGTTTGGGGCCCGGTTGCATCATACTTGCATAAATAGTAATGCATTGGCGCATAAAAGGGTATGACCCACTTCCTTTGTTTCTTTCAACAACAAGTTTTTTTTTTACAAAAATTTTTAAAATTAAAAAAATGGGTTGAGCCCATTTTTGGTGGAGTGGAAACTTATTGACACCAAATTTAAATAATTGATGGAATATTGGGTGTACTAAATGCTTGCTAATTTTTTTAGTTTTTATTACAATTAAAAGTATTGTTCATTGAAAATGATTTCCTCTGCAACCTGAATTTGAAATAATGAACTAAGAAATAATTTCCTACACACTTTTGATTGTACACAACCATAAGCCTTAAAAATCAGAAGCCACAACATTTCATGATATGGTGAATCTGAAAGAAAATCTGCATTAGTTGACACATACAAGTGCTTGAATCCATTTTGCAAAAGGCCAATTACATAGACTCATATGTAGCCTCAATTCGAGTCATTATGGTGAGTACCTACTTGTAAGGGCTTTTATGCAGAACTCACAATCACCATCACCACCAACTGAAATCTCTTTGTCTCCAAACTGCTCAATCATGTAAAGGGGACGGTGGGGGGGGGGGGGGGGAGGGGGAGTACTTGCCTTCCAAACTTTGCTGCAACACAAAATTATACTGGCAACACACTCTTGTACTAAACTAATGGATTAAGTATTAAGTACTAAATACTTCCTCAACATTCCACTGTCAGGCTCTCTTGCACTTCCGAAACCCAATGGTGCACAACCAACCAGTTTCCTTCAAACTATAAGAACATGGGTACAAATCAGTGGTGCATCATAATAAGTTCTGAGAAAAAAATGGCAACCAGTCTCTCTCTCTCTCTCTCTCTCTCAACTCACCCACGTTTGTTCCTTTTTCTTTGTTACAATGTACCACTACTTGTACATTGGGTGGGCCCTTTTGTGAACAATAATATGAAGAGTTTGTGCAGGCAGCTAATCTGGGTTGATTCCCTTGCATCAAGAATTGAGAGATGGAGAGAGAGAGAGAGAGAGAAAGAAAGAATATAAATATATATACTTACTATGTGTAGTCACTTCAATATAATGCGGTTTTTCTAACACAAAAAGCTGCAGCTCACGACACATGTGTGAGATAAAACTTTGCGGGTTTCATTCATCACAATGTACACTACAGCGTGTTCATTGTGTGGCATATGTTACATTAAAATGTCATTTTAATGTAATATGTGTTGCAATAAACATCACATAATTGTACATTATAATCGATGAGATAAACTTTGTGATTTAATCCATCACAATGTACAATACAGCGTGTTTTTTGTGTTGGGACATTCGAATGTAAATATGTGTCACAATAAACATCACATATTTGTACATTGTAATAGATGAGATAAACTTTGTGATTTCATCTTGTACAATACCCATGGTGTTCATTTGTGGCATATGTTACATTAAAGTGTCATTTTAAATGCAATATGTGCCACAATCAACAATCACATATTATTGTACATTGTAATAGATGAAACCACAAAAGCTTTACCTCACACACATCATGCATCATACATAAGCCATGCAGGACCTTTTGCTTTGAGGCACTTCTTTTTTTCTTTTTTTTAAAAAAATTTTGTTTACGTGAATTGAATTTTGGTTGGATTTCCATCTAAAATTTTCTGTTTGTGATTGATTTCTTCACCAGAGTATAATTTTAAATCTTTTTTTTTTCCCCCCTCCCCACCATGAATAGTTGAATTATGGGTAGTATTATTCTGACACTTCTCTCAGCTCGTCTGTGTGAATTTGAAACTGTGCAACTTTGTGAAGACTTGCCAGATTTGAGTTCGAACTCTGTACATTTTGTCCAGTCTTACATGCAGCTGCAAAGATTCAATTTTTTAGAACACAATCTCGCTCGTCCTCTGTTGACCTTGCATGATCTCTCCACAGACCTGCATAACCTGGTCATTTTTTGCTTATGAGTGTCAGTTAGTTGTAAGAGAGAGAAAGAGAAAGGCTGACTCCCTTCCCCACCATTTTGCTGTTACTCTTGATGGCACTTGCCACTACTACCGATCCGAGATCTGTAGAGTACTCATATACAAAACAAGGCTTGTCTGAACAACAAATTTTGTTTTGAACAAAATGATTTTTTTTGTACAATCTTACAAAGTCAATTTAATTACTTGGGTCCTTTCTTTTTAGGTATTATTTAAAACACATGACACCTATTATAGCAAATTATGCCTGATTTTTTTTTTTTTTAAATTTGGCCTTGCCTACTACCAAGGCAATGATATTGTGTTTAGATTCATTATAGAGTATAGTAGCTTAAGGGATTTTTATAGGCCCCTAGGTAGTAGTAATAATAATAGGTCTATTTTTTTTAATATGAGGATTTTTGAAAGATGATATATATTTTGGCTTTGTGTTGAAACTTGAGATTAGTTATAATAGAGTTATAATAATAATATCTTGAAGGATTTTGGTTTCTTTTAGAGGATTTTTTTTTGAAGAAGAAGATTATATTTTTGCTATGGTGAAATATTTGAGTTTCCATAATTCTTCTTTTGCCTTAAGATACTTTTTTTATGTAAATGGCAAGGCCACCCTGTGACACACCCCTTGTTTTGGTAGCAATTACCTATTTACCTTAACCAAGTTACAAAGGATACTAGGTACTCTTTTTTTTTCCCCCATTTTTTTTTTTTAAAAAATTTTTTTCATCATGGGTGGGGAACACAAATGGAGAAAATCCATTGCAAAGAGAAAACCCATACTATTAGGTACTTAAATTTTGTTGCGGTTTGGTTATTAGTAAATAGGATTTTAGTTGCAATTTTATAGGCAGTTTCTAGTAGCAAATAATAACCTTTTGACTCATGGACATCATCATTTGCACTAACAAATTCATCTGCGGATGATTCTTAATTTACATTCGGAGCCAACAATCTCAACAAGAATCAAAAACTCCAATATATTAACATTCCAAAAAATTCTTCACATTCAAGTATATAAAGATTAAGTTTTCTAGTAGACGGGTGGAGTTTGGGTACTACTCTCTATTATATGCCCCTTTTTGGGGTAAATAGTGGTTATGTATTTTGATGTAAAAATATGGACTTTTTTTCATTTTTAATACATATCCATCTTTTGGTAAAAGGTATTATTATGACATATATCTAAGGTTATGAATAAGATATGATTTTTCAATACCTTTGAATATATGCTTCATTAGTGTATATTGATTTTTTTAAAACAATTGTGATACATTCACACTTGATGTTAAGTCGGTGTTAAATGATAATCTAGGTGGCATCCTAGGTGGCACCCAATGTTAAATGGGCGATAGCTTAATGTTAAGTGAATGTTAAATGGGCGATAGCTTAATGTTAAGTGAATGTTAACTTAACATAAAATGTTCATGGTAAGTAAGTGCAAGTCCTAAATGACTAGCTTGGTGTTAGGGGTACTCAACACTAGAGTCCCTAATACCAAGTGTGAATGCACCTTAAGCTAGAATAAATAATAGACCCTTATTTGAACCTCGGAAAAGGCATACCAGCACAACATTGGAGCTAACTAATCCAAGTACATGTATCTAATTATGCAATAGTTAGTTACCAAGTAGATTACCAACTTCCCTAATACACACTTACTTGCTAATAAAACCCTAATAATTACATAAGCAGGTTACCGGGTTACCTAAGTAGGGTGAAGTGCAAGTTGGAGGGTTTACAGGATAGGTTACCAAGGTGGGTAATTCAGTTGTAATTCATCCAAAAATATGTCATAAGGGGGGGGCGTTTCCGATGGATTTTGCACTAGTGGTGAGACTTTTTTCCCGTAATTGGCCTGATTGAGCCGTGTTAGAGGACAACAAAATTTTGTCCCAAAAAAAAATCACTGGTTCTAGCATATGGCAGGCCCGTGCCTATAATCCTAGGTCTTCGTAGACTGGTTAGTGGGCCAATGGGTCATGTAATTACATATAGTAAAGGACATCGGGATGAGAAATGAAGCCTCCCCTGAATCCGTGCGTCCCGTCATCCGTCCCATCATCCTCCCTCTGTCCATTCGTCCGGTCGTCCATGCGGATGGACACCCTGCAAGCTCTGAGGTTGCCGGCTGCACACCATCCCTCTGCGGAGTCTGACACTGCAGCTTTCTGCCCACCAAGAATGGGAAGGAAATAAACCAGGAATGAAATAATAATAATTTAAGATGATGATGTTGTTGTTGCAGAAATGTTGCAAGTTA
>Ga0116231_10006741_pt1 | contig 21606 bp, 10 predicted proteins | sample S1TSphgellanicum_2_FD_89695 | JGI IMG/M metagenome (GOLD analysis project Ga0116231, IMG submission 89695) | Host-associated microbial communities from peat moss isolated from Minnesota, USA - S1T2_Fd - Sphagnum magellanicum MG | ecosystem: Host-associated > Plants > Peat moss > Unclassified...
AATGACAACTGACATCCATTGCCATTATTATTATGGCAAATGCAAGCCTTGAAATTGCCAATATCTAATAAAAGTGTGCTTAACGGCTGCTCGCTCTGGCATCCATTGAACTATAATAAAAAAATATGGCAATGTAAAAAGAATTGAAAATTTCCAATATTCTAAATAAAATTTCAAAAAAAAAAAGAAAAAAAAGGCCAACCCAACTCTTTCAGGTGTTGAGAAAGAGACAGGATGAGTGTACCTAAGTCCAAAAACCCCAAAATAAAAAATAAAAATTTACAACACTAATGTAAATTATTCTCCGCCGCACCGTGTCTGTATTTCACTCTTTCTCCACCCCATTGGAGTAAACAGACCATGACAGGAGGGATGGATGACTGGATGGATGGACGAATGAATGACGGGACAGATGGATGAAATGATGCTTCATAACATCCTTTACTATATGTAATATCTTGAGTCTCGAGCAGTGTTTTTTTTGGTGACATCTTGCCAAATTTCGATCTTAAAAATTATGATTTCGGCCAATACAAAGGATTTTCCATGGAAAAAATGGCTCAAATTCTCCAGATTTCAAAAAAACAAAGAAGTTTTTGGATCACCAGCTTTTTATGATAAGTTCCAGTAGGTAGCCAAGAATATAGAAGAATTTTAATTTTTTTCTACTTTCATATCTATTCTGTAACCAAATCTGGCTAAACCTCTTATAGATGATTGTCACTTCAGTTACATCACGAAACTGAAAAAAAACACTCCAGATGCACAAAGTCAGTACACTTGGCATTTTATAATATTTAAACATCATATCTAGAGCAGGTTTTTTTTCTTTTTTCTTTTTTCTTTTTCCTTCTCAATTTTGTGATGTAGCTGAAGTGGCTATCATCCACAAGATGATTTAGCCATATTTGGCTACAGACTAGATATGAATGTATAACAAAAATCAGAATCCTTCTATATTCTTGACTACCTACTGGAACTTATCATTAAAAAAAAAAACTCTTGGAATTTATTTATTTTCAAAATCTGGTGAATTTGGGCCATGTTTTTAATGGAAAATCCTTTTGTATAGGTTGAAATTTGGCAAATTTTCACCCCCAAAAAGAAACACTGATCCAGAACCAGCAATTTTTTGGCCAATTTTTTGATGTAGCCAAAGTGGCAATCATCCAGGAAAAAGAAAAAGAAAGGGAGGCTATATACCAGATGTGAAAGCTTCTTATAAAAAGGATCCTTCCATATATCCTTGGCTCCCTACTGGAACTTTAAAAAATCATAAAAATCTGGTGATTTGGAATTTTTTTTTTTTTGAACTGTGGCAAATTTGGGACATTTTTCCCGTGAAAAATCCTTTGTATGTAGGTTGAAAAATCATATTTTTCAGGTCAAAATTTGGTGAAAAATTTACAGGTAAGAAACATTAATCAAATTTCCGAATCATTCATGTTCCAAGTTCACAAAGCCAATCCATGTTGCATTTTAATCTTACACATCACATCTGGAACAATTGCTTGCACACGGAGTGTCAATCATCTTACCATCATCATCCAATGTTGCCATGGCACAATGGTGACATTCAACACTTTCATTCACTCAAGCAATAACCTTAAAATATGAAAGTATTTGAGTTAAAAAATTCATCGAAAAGTTCAAATGACCTGTGATTCTTTTTATTTTTATTGAGGCTTCTGAACCTATTGTCTTATAAGCCTTTGTCAAGATCTTTTTAATTTGATTTGGAGTACGTAACTTTAGATAGGATTGAAACATTGTTAACTTGTGTTTTAAATGCATCAATTGATGTCCCAAAGTACATAAGACCTTAAGTATAAGGTAACATGTATAATTTGGGTGTGTAATGTAACACTTAATTAATGTTTTCTTCGAAGGAATGTAGCTTCGGTGGTTATGTCTTGCTAATCTTTGGCGAACAAGTGGCATCCTTTATGATTTTGGGCTCAAAAATAATTTTATCTAGTTTTTTTGGAGAAACTAGTTTACTATGTGTAGTTTATGATAAAAGTTTTTTGGCTAGAAACTTGTTTTTGATGTGGAATTTAGAGGCGAACAAGTGGCACTACAAAATAAAAAGTTGGCAATCAAATGCAAAACAAAGTTGAAAATGTGGCATCCACATACAACAATCAATAGAAATTATGTTTATTAGAATAATCTTTGGAGGATTGAACCCTAGTCCAAACGGACCTTGCCCATTGCAACTAAAGATGGGCTTGCAAAAACATAATTATTAGTTGGTACATATCAAAAAGTGGAAAATGCATACAATGTCATCACAAACAAGGAAATGAATAGAAAATACATGCAATGGAAAATTCATTTGACACATTACAATCCAACAAGAAAATCACAAAAATGACAAAATGTAAGGAGAGTTTAAAAATTTGGGTTTGTGTTCCCAAAGAGAACTATTTTTGTTTTCAAAATATTTTTTGATTCCACGCTTTGATTGTAACAACAAATGGGAAGTTTTTCAAACTATAGAAATTTTGTGTACATGTGCACAACCAAATCCAAATGTGTTGTGAGTTTGTTGTTCAATTTGTTCTACGAGAAGGACAAGGTAGAAAAACATTGCTCATCTTCAACACTCCCTGAAACCATGGCCATAGACAATTCAACAAACTTCAACCATTCTAAAAGCTTATGAAAGATATTTGGTTGCTAACCAACAATGCCCACATTTGTGAGCATGAATTATAATCTATTGGTGGCTTCATAGCTATAACCACATTTGGCATCATGGTGATCTTGAAAAAAAGATGTTTGTTTATCTAACAAAGGTTCATCAAGAAGGCAAGGAATGAAAATACAATTGACCAGGCCCTATGTGCTTCCCATGGTAGTACTGGGACTTGAGAATTTGAGTTGAGCCAAGAAGTCATGCTTAGCTTCTAGTTGAAGCTAGAATTGAAAATTCCAAGTTAACTTGATTGACATGACCTCCACTAACGAATAACCTTGACTACCATGTGCACAAAATTATTACCTATTAATAACATGGTAAGCAATAACACATTAAAGATAGACAAGAACATTAACTTATATCAAATGTCTATTCTAACAAACTTTATTCATAACATGGAAAAGACTTAACACAGATCACTAACATGATGGAGATTGAAGTTACAATGCATGGGTGTTTCATTGAAATGACCAAATAAAAATAGTGAATTGCAATACATCTATTTTTGTTTGAATCAAGGAAATTTCCATACATGTTGATGAGTTCATCCTTGAATAACAAACTATACCAAGATTGATGAACTTCATATACTATAGCTAAATGTGAATGTTCATGAATGAAATTCATCCATGAACATTCAAAGACTACATGGACTATCATACAATACACAATTACAATTTTTTAAAAATGTTATAGATATATGTTAAGGTCAATGGATATCATCTTTGCCACTTTCTAGAAACACAATTTTATGTTGTCTTATCACTACATCCATAATCCTTTGCTATAGTATGAGCAAATTATATATGTACACATTATCCAAAGCCTTTACACAACCAAAATCTAAAAAAGCCCAAGGATTTGTTTCTCAATGTTCCAAATTTTCATTGTAAATTTGTGCACAGTACACCAACAAATGTAAAAATGGCAATTTACTTGAAAGATGAAAACTAGGCTTTTCAAAGGTGATCATCAACAATTATCTCACTAGTATATATATTTCCAATTTAAATCTCCAACAACTTCAAACACAAACCAAATTTAATGATCACATTTTCACTTGTAGACATGGGTGTTGAATCACTCTGGCCTAGTGTGATCCGATGGAAACCGGTGTTTAGCAACTGGTTCCATATTTTAGTTCATTGATTTTTTGAGAACTGTGAGAACGAATGGTAAGAACCACCCTTCTAATAACCCGCTAATGGTGGTTGGTTCCAGTGTTGGTTCCGATTCTTTGAATTTTTTTCCCCATATTCAAAGAATGTTCCAGTTCTTTCAAAAGAAGAACCAGAGGTTTTACGAAAGAATCGGTAAAAAAGTGCACTGGTTCTTAGACTTTATTTATTTTTCCTAAAAGTTTCAGTGCCGTGTTGTGCCTTGCAGGCACAGGTCACCACTAGTATGTTATATATCATAACTTCAAACACAAAAACAAATTTATTTTTTACACTTACAATTCTAGCATATGTTATATCACATACACAACACCAATTTACATTTTAGAGTTGCAAAAGAAAAACCAAATCCTAATTGAACAATTGGAAGAGACATTTGGCATAAGAAGTTAAATTTTGGGACCCTTATTGCCAAAGTGTTAAAACCGCAAACATCTTGTTGTCTATGTGCAAATGGACACGTAGAATTGTTTGTAGGTTATCAGTCATTCCTATACATATATATAGGATTGTTTTTGTGTTGCCTTGCTTAAAGACTAAGACAAAAGCAATCTCCCATCACACACCTTCCTCGTATCAGTCTCATTACATCATAAACTTGAATAAGGTGATCACTTCGATGTTAATGACCGTTTCTAGATGCAAGAATGGATGCTTTGATCTTGTAAAATTTAAACATGTCAAATGCATGTAAAATTGTAGGACAATTACTTAAATATAAGCTGGAAGGGCATGCCCTCAATCTCCATACTGGAGAAACATGGATGTTGTAGCTTTTGCTTTCACACTATGAAAAAGTAATAGCGCACAGCGAGGTATCTATGATGACTTGTAAGAGATTAGGAGTAGTGGTGTTGAATCTGGATTCATGAGCAATGCCCCAACAAAGACTGTATTCGACCAATGGTTTGACACACTTCAGGTGACTAAGTAGACATCTAGTGTAGATTTTGTTCCAGGTGAGTCATGTCTTTTATGAACTAGAAATACAGTCTTAAAAGACATTTCCTCTTTTTCACCAAGTTCAAAAGTCATGAGGTGCCTAGAGACATAGGTGAGAGAGATGCCCGAATACACAATTGAGGCTAGAAAAGGTTTCTGTTCCTCAATGAATGGTTTCCTTTTCAAGCAACACATATGATATTGGGCCCTGCATCATCACTCCCACATCGTAACATCTGTCTCAAGGACCATGTAAAATGCATGACCTTCATGATACAGGGAATTATGAAGAGGTGCCTGAAATCCACTCCATCACCTCATGAGTTTGGTACAACAGGCATGCCTTGCAAGCTGAGGTCCAGATCCTCACCACCACTCTGCAACAAATGCCAGATTCCTGCAGCTTGAGCCCATATTCACATTCCTAGAATAAAGATACACAAGAATTCTGCATGCATTTTAAGTAAATACCTTTAATTGAGGATTTAAAACTTTTTGACTCTGCTCAAAGTACTGGTTAGGATGATTGATTCCATCACATTGGCATCCGTGTACACCTTCAAATGTTGCTGCACATGCTAGCTGCAATTCTCTCCATACCCACATGTCAGATATGCTAATGTACTCCCTGAATCAAGTTCCCAACACCTGAATATGTTAATGACCAATAATCATCATGCCTTCTAAGGCCTTTCCTTCTAGGACACCATTCATTCACCTTGACAGGGGTATTTGTTCCAAGTATGCTCAGGAATTCATGACTCAATGTACATGAGAGATGCCCCTCTGATCAAAAGTGGACTTTGATCTACCCTGTAAGAAGACTAAGAAGAGAGAGAGAGAGAGAGACACACACACACACACACACACACACACACGGGAGTAGGGCAGAGTGACAGACCTGATAATGATGGTTTCGCACTTTCCCCATGATGTCATCAACTGTATGTGCAGTGAGCCTCAAACCTCCAATTACAGCATGCAAATTTTCCTGACTGCATCCCAACATCCCTCAATTAGGCTCCCTTGCTTATCACTATCCTTATGTGCTCACAACTTACACTGAACTCAAATAGTGCAAAAAGTTCTGATTTGTTCAACAATTCTGTCTGCAAATTGAAGGAATGAGAGTCAATACAGTTCATGCACAGCCAACCTGAAATGACGAAACGGGCAGCCATGATGATCTCCCACTCCTGGTGTTGCCATGATGATCTTCATGCAGGAGTATGGTGTATAATCCTGCTCAAAATGAATGAATCACGAAGTGACGAGGTCACGTCACACACAAAGAGGAGGGAGGACATGATTGCAACTTCAACGTAAAAGACTTGTCCTCACAAGACCTTGGAGAAAATCTGCAAACATTAACTCATGCTACAGTAACTGTCCTTGTGTAAAGATTGTAATGTTGCAAATTGCAGTCCAACTGCTTCAAAGGGAAGCAAAGTCTTCACTTTTGCACCACCTTTCTTACGACATATGTAAGTTACAATCACATGATAAAGGGCAATCAACCTACAGAGACACTGGAAGAGAACTGACCGTTCGCTTGCCTTCTCTGCCATAATTGTGGCGAACATTGTAAGAATACTCTTTGTCAAATTTCTCCACTCCCATCTGCAGCCATTTGTGGTCATCCAAGGAGTAAGGAAGCCAAACCTCTTCTAAAGCTACAAATTGATGGTCATTCATACAGGCAACACATCATCCAAGGGAGAAACACTTGACTGTCTCCAGCTCACATCTTTTTATATTTTGGGTTCAAAGAGAGCCTTGGAAATGCTTGGATACAGACAAATGGGCAGGAGAAGCTGAGAGATAGAGAAAAGCATATTACCTTTTGTGAGAATTCAGCTCTCCAGAATGCCAGAGCATCCTCTAACTTCAATCCTGCACCCTACACCCCCAAACACAAACCTCCAGTATTGTGAGAAGGTATACACATGACAAATCTGCCAAAAGTTTGTTCAAAACACCTCACAATTATCACTGCAAACAGAGGTCATTGTTGGGAAGACAAACTCCTTATTCAACTGAGCTTCTAATCAGGAAAACAGTCCAAACACCAAATAGAGGTTTGCATCAAACTAAGTTCAACAGCTGTCTGCCCTAAGAAAATGCATTTCAAACAAAGCTGCCAGATTCTCTTGTCTAACATTAGGTCAAGGGGTAAAAGAAAGTGCCTTGAGGAAAAGGCCCAGCTGCTGCCGACCACCATGTCGAAGATGATGATCCTCCTTAACCTATGGCAGGTGCACCCATTATTAAGGTGAAGCCTTTGCAGAATCATTTCTATTTGGAAACATTAAACAATAAACTTCAAGCTATAGGAAAACTTCCAAGATGATTTACCTTGGTGTAAAGGTGACGCATGCAGAGAGGGAAAGACCGCTGTGCCAGGCTATCCAAGTCTTGCAGACCTATTGTAGTCTTAGATTTCAGCTGCATGCATGACAAGAATTTCTGAAGAAACTTCTAGGAGACACACATCATGGATGTGAGAATCAATTTGTTGACATGAGTTTCCAGACCAAACCACTTTTGATCTTGTTTCCAACCCTATTTAACCCTGTCAATTACAAACACCCCATCTCAACTTGACATAAATGGCTAGGGCATCTCACAATCTATCAAATCTTCACATACAAAAGGACTTGACTTTTAGTCACGATAAGTTTCCTGCCTTCCACCAACTAGCATTATACATATAAGAGGATGAGTTATGTGGTGTACCTGAGAGTAGTCAGGACCCAAGTAGCGTGTGCTTAAAGCCTCCACAATCTGTCCCATGATCAAAATTACATTCATCAGGAGATAGTTTCAGCCTTCCAAGAGGGGAAAATGCATGCCACAACGTTTTTGATGGTTGCCTGATAGTCTGCAGCTTGACAGCAATCTTAGGCTACGTTTTCAGAAGATGAAAAAAGAGAGATCTCAAGGGAGAATCAAGTAACTTACTGGTGTTAGTCGATCTTTCTCTTCCTCAGCGATTGTTGCTGTCCACTTCCTGACATAAACGAGCAAATCCACTGTGATCATTTATTTGCCGAGAACACATAAGTACCTGCTTCTTGCTAAAGAGTTTGGGTGGAAGACTAGCTATGCATGAAGTGATTGAATATTTTGTTGCTCATGTCTTAAGCATGCTGTATACAGAAAAACACAAATTTTCTGATTAGTTGTGTTTTACCCAAGTTATGGATTTGCAAAACCAGTGTGAGTTCATCTTTATTCATTTTCAATTTTCTCAATGACTCCCCGTGCTTTAAACAAGTCTCTGCTCACAAAACCAGTGTGCACCTTCCTGGTCATTCACCTTTAATTTTCTTAAGACATTTGCAGATGCTCAACAAAGTTTTGAAGCCTCTGGTCATACCTATTGGTGAGAACAAGGGCCTTTGAAAGCCTTGCTCGAAAATGATTGGAAACAATCGCAACTAGCTGCTCCAGGAAATTCAAAATTTCAGTAAAAAAAAAAGGTCGTGAATACAACCACAGCCACACATGTCCAATTCTGTAGAAATGACTAACCAGGGCATGGTCAGCCTGTCAGAAGAAAATATCACTTGCTGAGCAACAGCCCATGATAGCAGAAGAGATAAAAATTCAACTCAGCAATCAATGGATGTTCTTACTTGATCCCTGGGAACAAATGCATTTCCTCGCTGCAGGAACACTCTTCGAGATGCTACTAGTTCTGGAACCTCTTCAAATGGAACCTGACATCACAATATTTGTTGATTTGAGAGACTAGGTTTGCATTTGACAAAAACATACTCAGGGTGTAACATACCCTGCCTAATCCCACTGTCTGGGAAAGAACCTGGCTAGTTCAACTTAGCCAGGGGACACCTGCTACAACTTAGCTGGGATCATCTTCATCAACACAAAACCCTCAGTCTAACATCAGGGATTGTTACCGCAACTCTGAGTGCACACGTGCAAGGACTTATCTCAAAGATGACAGAATTTGATCACAGAATCTGGTACCACCAAGAATCACAAACCAATCCCTACATCCAGAAGTTATGATATCCAGGTTCTGAAATTAGGGGGCCAGGCATCAGATGCATCTAACCTTGTAAAAGGAACTCTCTGCTGTGTTCACCATCAAATAGACACATCAAACCACGCCACAAGCATAGGTGAATGGTATGAAGTACTCTACCACAATCCATAATCATACATCCATTGACATTCAACAAGTTTCTTTAAAGAAATTGAGGAAAAGATGCATCCACAAACCAGAACTCCACAATTGGTCCAAATTCTTCATGTTCATTCATCAGACTACAGGGTTCCAGTTCCCATGACCCTCAATCCTCTTAAATATGGCAAAGATGCATGACAAATAGGTTACACCTCTGAAGCAACACTGTACATATATATATACATGGTTGATGTTAGGCCATGCAGTACCATACCAGTTGGCAGAGGTTGATTCAAGGAGCGTGCTACCTGGCCTAGCTTGTCTTTCACTGCCTGCCATGGCAATTATCAAAGGATCACTTCATAAACATCCTCAAGATTACACACAATTCTGCAAATCATGTGCAAAGCAGAGAGAGTTTCTGAACGTTATTTGTGCATTGGCTCATCAAGCTCCAATGTTGCGAAGTCAACTTGCAAGCTGACCTAAACAAGAAACCCTTCAAATTCAATGGTTTGTTTTGAATTTCAATTTTACATGAAGCATACAAGTTCAAATGAATACAAGTTTGTTGAATACCAATTTTATTTGAATTTGAACCAAAAATTTGAATTGAATTGTTTTAAATTCAATTTTTTGAATTTGAATGGTTTGTTTTGAACTTGTATGCTTCATGTCAAATTCAAATTCAAAACAAACCACTGCACAAAAACTTCTGAAGGTTAAAGAAGATGACTACACCAGGAGATATCCACAAAGGTTGTAGCAAATTTGAGAAAAAACAAGAAAGAACAGATTCTGAAATTAGGGAGGGGAAGGAATGGGCAAATGAGATGAGCAGACCCAAAGTAAAATGTGGACCCTAAAACAGACAATCCCATGCTCTAGTGCAAAAGCAAGCTCAAAGACTTAGAGAGAATGAGGCTTATAGGAACTGAATGGCTACCTCAAACTCAGTTATATTAATGGCTTTGTAAGGAAGCTTGCACTCTTCCATAAACCGCCTCTGCCACCAGCAAATCCCCATGTCAATCACCTCAACTGCTGTCTGACAAGCTGTGACAGCTGGTTCACATAGAGCTCATGCAATATAGGCAAACCAAACTGAAGAAGAAGAAAAAGAAGAAGAGGCAGGGTGAGGAAAGAAGTTTGAACCTGAGACTCTGGGGTCTCGCTTCGGAATCTTTGTCTAAAAAGTGTAGTCTCCATTCCTAAAAACCATCTCCGCAATTCTTCTCTGCACAAATAGGCAGAATAGCCAAAATTAGCTTTGGTAGCCTTGTTAGAGAGCATATCCAACAGCCAACCCATCTGAAGGCACAAAATAGGATAATTGGAAGAAAGATGGACACATTCTTGGTCATACTTTTTCTTTGTTTCCCATCTCTCTTCTGACAAGAGAATCAGAGATCAATTTTTTTTGCATCAGTCAGTCACATGAAGTGTGTGGCAAGGGGTGGGTCTTACTTACGTGCGGCAATAGACTAAGCGTAACACAAAGTGTGATATCATGTCCTTGTTGTGAGCATCTGCAGCATTTGGAGTCCGCATGTGCTTTCTCCACAAGTCATTCACCTGTTTGCCACAGTCAACTAGTGTTTACACACGATGAGCATCCCATCATCTGCTGCTGCTGCCAGGACTACTGACTCAGAACAGAAAACCACATTCTACAGTTAACAGAATAAATCAAAGACAAGGGCTTCAAGGGTTTCAAGGGTTTCAAGGGTTTTTGCTTCACAAAGTGTGTACACACTCTTGCAAGCATAAAAATCATTTGGATCCTTGCCGCTCTCCTGCAGACTCTGCTTGCATTTTGGAAATTATTGAAAGGCTTGGCCAGGGCATGTATCAAAATAGAGAGTCATGGTCATCATCATCCATCGAGCCAAATGGTGCAGATAACAATCATATTTTGTAGACCAAAAATAAAAATGACCCCAAGCAGGAGCAGCAGCAGCACATACCACAGCTTCCACTTCTTCAAGTCTCCTTCCTCGCGCTCGATTCTCCTCAATGGCTTTCAGAACTGCCCACAAGAAAGCTCCGATCAAAAGAAAAGACAAATAAAAAAGAAAAACTCTTCTCTTCAAATCAATTTCCCACAACAGACATATAAACAGCCACACCATTTTCTTTTCTTTTCTTTTTGGCAAATTCTCCTGCAGTTGCCATACAGGCAGAAGCAGAAACAGCAGACGGCAGCAGCAGCTGAAAGAGCAGCGGAAGAAAGGAAAAAAGAAACACCTCGCAAGCGATCCAGAGCGAATTGCTCGAATTCCTCGATGGAAACTTCAACACAGGGAGCCACTTGATACAAAGACAAGCGCGCTGCTCCTCCTCCTCCTCCTCCTCCCCCGGTCCCATACAAACCCGTGCTAGCAGCATTGGAGAGCCGCCTATTGGTCGCCGTTTTGAACTCCATCAAGGCTTGGGTTTGTCGCCAAAGCTCAAATCACTTGCTGATTGAAGCTCGTGAAATTTTTTGTTGTTCCGAAACCTCATCAACGATCTCAAGCTTTCTCTTCTCTCGCACTTGCCAACAACGTGGTCGCCGTTTCGCGCTATAGAAAGCGCGGGAACGTTGTTCTGTCTGTCAGTCAATCCCACTGACGTCATCTTTCCGTTCCTATATCATTCATTCATTCATCAACAACCAGAGTTAAGAAAAAAAGTGACCATTCATCCATGTCATGTCAAGTTAACATTAAATGGCAACATCTAAAATAGACCTAATAATGGTGCATTCACACACTTGATGTTAAGTCAGTGTTAAATGAAAATCTAGGTGGCCATCCTAGGTGGCATGCAATGTTAAATAGGGAGATAGCTTAATGTTAAACGAATGTTAGCTTAACATAAAATTTTCATGATAACTAGGTTTAAGCCCTAAATGACTAACATGATGATGTTAAGGGATTCAACACTAGGAGTCCCTAACACCAAGTGTGAATGCATCTTTCAACATTTTATACCTTGAAATTTCTTTCATAACCTAGTGTGCGGATTGTGGTATCCTTATTGATAAGTGACGTTAACTTGGTGCTAGCTTTGGTGATAATTAACATCCAAATCTAATCAAAAGTCTAAATTTGGAGGTTTTAACTCAATGTCATGTAAGGAGGGAAAAAATGATTTTTAAACTCAATGTTAAATAACACATTCTTGATTGGGAGGTCTAATTCAACATCATATATATTAATTCACTTGATCTGTTAGTCAGTCAGCGACGATGAGCAAGCTAGGTACGGGAGAGGTTTAGGTTCATCCACAACAAGTTCAGGTATCCAGTGTGTGCTGGTGGGTGCTGAATCACTTTGGCCCAATGTGATTCAATGGAAACCGATGTTTAGCAGTAATTGGAAAAATATAAAATCGCCGGAGCGAGGGGGGACCAACAATTGTTTAAAAAAAAAAGTTTTTTTAAAAAACCAAAAACATCAACCAAACATTGTTGAAATAACACACCTGTGCATTATGCACGGGGTTCAAACTAGTTCAATATTAATTATAATTATCTTGATTCTAATAATCAATCTTGATTGTGATCACTAATTAAGAACATTCAACATGATAATAATGTGAATCTATCATGACAAAGATTGTTTTATTTTTTCACACCTTACTTTAAGGTAGTACTAACAAAGGTGTGAATGGACACCAAAATTATTATTAAATTTCAATGACAATGTTTCATCAGAACTAGTTTATGTAGGATGAGCATTTTTATGATCATCACTGTGAAAATTCTAAAGTCATTATGGATTATAATTTGTCATAGATCAAATTCCATTTCAGAATTGTTTTTTCTTTTGTTTGTTTGTATTTTATTATTTTGTCTTGTACCTTTTCAATGTTTTTGTATGTTTGTATTTTTTTGTTTGTTTTACATCCTTTCAATGTTATTTGTATTTTGTCTATTTATATCTCGTTGTGAACTTTTCTAATCAATTGAACTTTCATTAGCATTTTGCATAACAAAATCAAGACTGTAAAAAAAACATTAATGACACAAAATGACATATAGTTAAATTTACAAAATTTTATTTTTTGAAAAGACAAAATTTATTACAACAAAATTATTATGTTCACACAAAATACTTTATCATTGTCACTAGTAGTCCGAAGCAACGAAAAGTCCAAATATTTTATGATAGTGTTAATTTTTAACATAGATATTTTGTTTTTATGATATTATTTAAATATTAAGATGTCTAACATTATAAACCCTAATTTCATGTTTGAATAATGTTTAAGAATATGTGTGAATAGCTTTTGAAGATTTCACTTTAGATTTGATGTTAGTTAACATTCTTGATGTGAATGCCCCAAAATAAATAAATAAAATAAAAACTTAAAATTTAAGACTTAAAACCTACTTTTAATATGAAAATTTTATGTTAAGTTAACATTCATTTAATATTAAACTATCACCTGTGCATGCCATGTAGGATGCCACCTAGATTTACATTTAATTACTGACTTTAACATCAAGTGTGAATGCACCATAAGTAGTTCTTTTCTGTATCCAGATTTAGGGTTTGAAGCTCTCTAGCTCTCGAGCGCCATGCATCATCGTCTCGTCGCTTTTGAGTCCCATCGATTTGGACAAGTTGACAAGGCTTTCAACTTCCGCAACTTGCTCTCATCCTCTCACGTACGCAACCATCGCCACCACTGCAACGGTCGCCGTAAGTTCGATCTTTCCACACCCATTCTCGTTCTCCTTTCAAGCTTTTGAATTTCTGCGTGGAAAATGTTTTCCTCTGGAAGCCGTGCATAGCACATTTGTGCTGTGAGTGAAAACCCTTTTGGTGTACCGGAATCGCGGCAATGAATTTCATTGCGGACGATTTTTCTTCTTTAGGAATCCGTCGTGTGTGCAGGAATTGATGAAGGAACTGATCAATGAGGCTTTTTTTTCTCTTTGTTTTTCTGTCTTACTTAATAGGACAGTAACAAGAAGAAAGAAGAGGTCGTATGCACAGTCTTCTATAGCTTTCTCACATTCTTCACTTCTTCGTCTAGGAAGTCTGAGATTGAGACTTTTCACGCCGTCTGCAAAGAATTTCTAGTATGACGCAAAAAGGATCTTCTTCTACTTGATAAGGGTTCTTTTGTTCGCGGTGGCGAAGATTACACCTGACCTCTTCAGTGGACCTGTTCAGGAATTTTGGCTTTTAATTTCCACGTTTGCCTCTGGAGGACCCTTTGCGGCCACCTTTCATGCACGATTTCCTCATGTAAACTGAGGTCCAATTTTGAGTTGCATGGTGGCAGGTGGTGAGACTGCAAAATGAGGAAGTGGGTGGAAGCACAAGCACTTATCCACATTGACCTTGGGGGTCAATGATGCTGGCATGGGAGGCTTTGAGCACAATGAAGCCACTGCCATTGATTGCTACCAGTGGCTATGCCTGCACCTATTGTGCTGGCATGCACTGTAGGCTTGCTCCCTTTGTGGTCTGCTACACCTATTGTTACCCCGAACATCAGCTCTGACAAGCTTGCTCATGTGCATAGCTTTTTCTGCCTTCTACTACAACAATGATTTGTCCATCAATTGCAGGGGCAAGTTCATGTAAATCCAATTCAGATATTCAGTTACGCTTAATGGAGGGCCAGTGGAAACCCTAAACCCTCACTATGAAATTGCTTCAGGTGTCATATTACAATCACAATTCTGTAAGACTGTTCTTTTCTTGTTCTGGTCCAAGGACTGCATCTTGCCATCAAAACATAGAGATTACTCTCAAGTTTCAAGTTCTTAAATCTGGCTGTGGGTGGCAGGTTGAGCTACTGGTTGTCTACAGCAAAGTTGCTATATGACAGAATGGTGGCATGACTGTATGGACTCACACTGATGTGTGCCTATGTGGTGATGGCTAACAGTTCATGGACAATGTTTTACATTAGCAGCATCTGGAGAATCTGATGTTGTTTTGAGTCTCTGTTGGTGACAAACCCTAAATCCTGCAAATCATCTCAAAATGCAGGCTTTGTGCTTCACATCGTTGCCAAGGCCAGTTTTTGCCTCTCATCATGTAAATCACAGGGAGCATGATGAGTACACCCACTCTAGATGGGTCTGCATCAGCCACATCAGAGTCAGAAAGTTAGGGTGGAGCTCTGTTGTGCCTCCTCCTCTTACAGTGGATCCTCTGAGATGGAAACTTTGTGAGTATGGAGGAGAGAGTAGAGAAAGGCCGGTTTCTGTTGTTACCTCTGCAGCTTCTGATGATGTGGGTGCCATAGATGATGAGGGATCAAGTGGCGTGGATAGCTTCCAGAACTCCTCCCTGAAGGAGGAGGGGGGTTCAAGTTCAAGTATGGATAGAAGAACAGCAGCAGCAGCTGGATTTTGGGGTGCTTTGCTGGAACCAATTTGTCCAAGAACTCCCATTAGTCCCAACTTGTCATTGTACAACAAGGATTTTGCACCCACAATGGAAGATGGGAGGATACTTAGCGTGCATGATATGGCAAGCTTGTGGGTAGGACTTGTGGTGGGAGTCCCCACTTACTACATGGCAGGAAGCTTGGTGGAGATGGGTATGTCATGGTGGCAAGGAATTCTCGTAGTTCTGGTAGCCAATGTTCTTGTTCTTATTCCCATGGTTCTAAGTGGACATGCAGGCACCAAATTTGGTGTCCCTTTCCCTGTGCTTGCAAGAGCCTCATTCGGGATTCGTGGTGCTAATGTGCCATCTCTGTTGCGAGCATTGGTGGCTTGTGGTTGGTTTGGAATTCAGACGTGGATTGGTGGTCAGGCTATTTTTCAGCTACTCAACACTCTCCTTAATGGTCTACTTGAGTGGCCTGCAATTTCATGGCTTGGGATTAGTGCTGCTGAATTTGGCTCCTTCATGCTTTTCTGGTTGCTGCAGGTAGGAAATGATGCAGAGTTCATTTGGTCCTCTGTCCTACAATTGATCCAATACAGTTTCAGTAATGTTTGGATTTGGCTCCTTCATGCCAAGCTTTTGAAACAAGCTTTCTCAGGGGATGTATGGTATTCTTCAAGCAAATGGTGATCTTCTCTGTTCTGGAGACATCTGATGGTGGTTTCTTTTGTATCTTTTCTATGTTGACAAAATGCAAAGCTTCCAACTGGCAGAAATGATTGGTTATACAGCAATCAGCCTGGTTGTGGGTGATTATGATTTGTAGTATAGTTGCGAGCCTCACACACTTGAACTCAAAAAAACCCTTGGGAAACATATTCTTCTTGTGGGTAATGTTGACCAAAACATGGGTGGGGATGTGCAGGTTGGCATCATATGGAATGGGATCGAGAGTATTCGAGAGTTGGAAAAATACAGTGCACCAATTTTGATTGTTTTGTCAGTGGCATTGCTCGCTTGGGCATATATAACAGCAGGTGGCTTTGGGCCAATGTTGTCAACCCCATCCCAGTTTGTGCATGGAGGTCCTAAAGCGGGTCAATTTTGGCAAGCATTTTTTCCTGCACTGACTGCAAATGTTGGATTCTGGGCCACCCTCAGTCTTAACATCCCAGGTACATAATGCACTCTCTCCAGTTTGAGGATTTTTTTTTTTTACCTGTTGGTTGTGTGCTACATTTTTCATACAGAACTTTTGTGATCAATGTGTGTAAGCATTGCTAGTGTCCTGATCCTTTATTCCGATGCAGATTTTACCAGGTATTCAAAAAGCCAAGCAGATCAACTTATGGGTCAAGCAATTGGTCTCCCCTTGTTCATGGCAGCATTCACTTTTGTAGGTCTTGCTGTTACATCAGCAACAGTCGTCATATTTGGTCGCCCAATCTCAGACCCGATTGAGGTGCTGAGTTTGATTGGTGGCTTCTTTCCTATCATCCTATCTTTGATTGGGGTCATTTTAGCCACCTTGACAACAAATATTGCTGCAAATGTTGTTGCCCCAGCCAATGCATTAGTGAACTTGAACCCGAGGATCTTTTCATTCAGGAGAGCAGGTATGCTCACAGCAGTCCTCGGGGTTTTACTTGCTCCATGGCGGCTAATTCAGTCAAGTCAAGGCTTTATCTTCACATGGTTGATTGGGTACTCTGCATTACTTGGTCCAGTTGGTGGCATTATACTGGTGGATTATTTTTCCGTGAGGGGTCGAGATCTTGATATCGATGGGCTTTATCAGGGAGATGAAAAAGGACCGTACTGGCACACAAGAGGGTTTAATGTCTCAGCTCTTGTGGCCCTTGTCGCTGGAATTCTCCCAAATGTCCCTGGTTTTCTGGTAGCAGTTGGGGCAAAGAAGCAAGTTCCACGAGCATTCACTCTCCTCTATGATAACGCTTGGTTTGTTGGGTTCTGTGTAGCTGGGTTGGTGTATTGGATTCTTTCACTGCAGCGCGCAGAAAGGTTGTATATGAGAGAAACATAGCCTGGAGGAGAGGTGAAGATCTCATATTTGATGAAGGCAACTCTAATGAGGTTATGACCGCACTTATTCTTATGCTACCTTCAAAGTGGTGTGGAGATTTCTCTGCAATCTCATAGATTATCTTCTTCAGTCTTCAGCTGCTGAATTGGAGTATCAACCACACATGAAGAGCAAAACATGCATAGGGTATGTAAATAAAAGTTTTGGGTGTTTTTGTCCAGGAACTAAACACCTTGTTTATCATTCATCTATTGCTGTATTTTTCCACATTTGGAAGTTAGGATTCAATTGCCAAATAATAGAATATATCCTGCATATTCCAAGATTGCTGGTTTCCTTCAGGAAACTTGTTCCTTAGAAGACTATTTTTTGAAAATGTCAACATATCTACAAATAATATAATTAGTGCTGATTAAGCTGCTGAGGCACTACAGTATTCATGAAGGGTTAAATGCTTGAAAAATGATTGATCTATAACTCATTCATGCCAAAAGTATTGAGTTTTTTTGCTTATGCAAACTGAACAACTTGGAAAATCTATTATATGCTGTTCAAATTGAAACTGGAGAAAATAGTCCCCCTTCCAAGAGCAATCCACCTACACATATTTTGAAACAAAAGAAGAAGGCTCAAGATAAACATTAAATGAGATAAAAATTCAATATACGTGGCTTTTGTAGGTTGACTTTGAAAGCAAAAGTGAGAATAAAATAAAATTCATTAAAAATTGCATAATGTTATATGTAAATCTTTCTAAAAAAAACCTTTTAGAAGTAAAAAAACCATTCTTGTTGCGTATAAATTCTTGAGAAAGTCATTATTAAAGGTATTTTGATAAAGTCATTATTAAAGGTATTTTGATAATATCATTTATTTTGGTTCCATTCCATATAAGTACAAAGTCTATGGGCATCTCACTTAAAATCATATCAGTGTCATTTGGTAATTCTATTAAATCAATATTTATGAATGAAATATATACCTATTAGGTTATTAATTTTGTGATGAGGTCTAATTTGGTAATTCTATTAAATCAATTATTGATTTAGATTTTAGGAGTTGTTATAGGTCTAGACCTTCATTGGGTACCTCAAACATGCAATAGATCAAGTGGGTACATGAAAATGCATAAGAAATTAAATAAACATGACAATAGGAATAACAAAAAATAAATTAAAAAAATTCAAGAACTTTTTTTAATTTTAACTATATAGTTCTTCTCTTTTTGGTCAGAATTTAATTCACTGTGGCTACAAAAATTTTGAAAAAGGAAAAAAATAGTGTAAATTCAAAAAAATGTTAAGGATTTGAAGAAAAATCACTAAAAACTCATAGAATTAGAAATTTTTAATTAAAAGAATGCAAGGACACCTATGTAAACCGAGTAAATATAATAGGCTATTGGTCTAATGTAGCAATGTGATAACATGAAGAAGGTTTTGCCACAACTCTTCTTGAACAACTTGAAAAATAGTGTGATGTTGTCGGAACCTCACTTTGGCCAAGTGTGGGGGTGAAGCCCAACACTTGGAAAAGTTGGAGATTTGGAGTCCTCTGGGACTCCCGAATGTTTAGAGTTCGACAGCAAGGCCCAAAACACCTCGCATTAAGGTGTTCTTGGTGTCATTGGAAAGGTCTTGAAACGTAGATATCGAAAATGGCCTCGCATTGGCCATTCGGACATCTGCAACCCAAGTTATCGGCAAAAGAAGGGTCGGGAGTCAAATTGGCAATTTGACTCCCAACCACTAAAAGTCGGGAATCGACCTCTTTATGACGTCCGAATTGAGAGTGCGACACGGCGTTGGAAAGATCTCGACGAGGGCTATAACTTTGATTCAGACCTCATTGCGATCGAACGCCATAATCGGGAGTTGTGGCCGTTCAAAGTTCCGGGAGTCCAGTCATGACAATTTCGGGACTCCATTTCAAGAGTCCCAACAAAATGTGCCATTTGGATGTAGCCTCAGTGGCAAGCTGCAGAAAATACTATAGGGAGTAAGGTGGTGGCTTATTCCCGAGTCCGGGCCGTGGTGAGTCTTGTGTGTCCAAGTGCCCGCGGCAAGTCCCAACACCCAAAGGTGTCCCGAATGCTAAACTAACCTCTTATGGTTGATTTTTGGATGCAGATTCACACGAATTAAACTAGTCCCTCTTCCTAGTCTAATCCCTGGGCTCTCAACTCGACCCTCTACCCCTTTTTAGAGTTGGAAGTCGGGAGCGCGTCGTTAAATCACAATTTCCGCAACTTGACTTTGTGAAACCTTCAAGTGGGTTTCGCCCCCGTGACTTAGGAACGCGTCACGTGGTATCAGAGCAAGTGGTGAAGCTCACTTCTTGGGTTGGGATGGCACCCAAGAAGAACCGTAAACAAGCTTCCGAGACTAGGCCCAAGGAACCCGTCGAAGACCTAGTAGCCTCACCGGAATCAATTGGGGAGGAGGAACCAAATTCCCGGGAGGACCAAGATGAGCCCGAAGTTGGACTCGGAAGTGAGGAGGAACAATGGAGCTCGGTCCTATTCACCCCGAAGCAACTTGAAGTCCTCTTCAAGATGAATAGGCCCGACTTTGGTGAGTTGGTGGCAGCCCTCAAAACAGGGACCTCCAAGGGTGAAAGGTTTCAACCGGCCAAGCCCGGGAACTTCGATGGTGCCCGAGATCGAAAAGTTGTGGATGTTTGGCTTGCGGAAATGGAAGATTATATACATGCCGCCAAGGTTGGCCGGCATTCTGCCGCGGAACTTGTTCAGTCCTACTTGAAAGGCTATGTCGCCACATGGTGGCGGACGGTGAGACAAGAGGAGGGGAAGAACCATGGTTATGCTTGGGAGTTCTTCGAGGAACGTCTTGAGTCGGAGTTTGTTCCAAGGAATTCCGACTACATCTCGAGGTGCAAACTCCGTGACCTTGTGAATGCCACAAATGAAAACTTGAGGCAATACGTGAGGGCTTATTCCGAACTCATGTTGGAGGTTCGACACATGCATGAGATGGACCGTGTGTGCCAATTTGTGATGGGGCTTCCGACTTGGGCCAAGCGAAAGCTTGAGGAGAGTTGGCCCGCCTCATTATCCGAGGCCATCACGAAAGTGAAGAACTTCTCGGATGTGGGGCGGAGTGACAAATCCGGGTTCAAGAAGGACAACAAGTTCTTTCACAAGAAGCCGAGGCATGAGGGGGAATGGAACCGGGGGCAAGGTAGCCCAACCAAGGAAAAGCCCAAACAATTCCAAGGCTCGGGGTTCAAACCAAAAGGGAGTTTTGTGAAGAAGGGGGCTCCTTTCAAAGGGAGCCAAACCAAGGGAGATCTTGGGGTGAAACCCAAAGGAGCATGCTTCAATTGCAATGAAGTGGGGCATTACTCCAAAAATTGTCCCAAGTCCAAAACGGGGAGCTCTGAGGTATTTGCTCTCAACGCCAATTTAGCCCAACCGGAATGCAATCGACTCATCTTCTTGAAGGGGAAGATTGCTAAGCGGGATATTTTATGTCTTTTGGACACAGGGGCTTCTCACAACTTCATAACTTTGGAAAGCGCCGAAAGGATGGAACTCCACTTGGAGGAGCTCAAGGCACCCATTGAGGTGCACTTCGCGGATGGGGTTCCCCATCCAACTACTTTACAAATAAAGGGAACGCCTCTCCAATTGGGGAATTGGAGAGGAAAGGTGGACTTGTTGGTTTCCACCTTGGGTGGAATGGATTGCATTTTGGGAATGGAGTTCATCACCCAAAACAATGTGCTCATAGAAGGGCACAATAGGTTAGCTAGAATCCCATTTAAAAGTGGGATTGTGCGAGTCAAGGCACAAGAATTGCCTTGTGTGAGTGGTCCAACCATACACTTTATGTTAGGAAAAGCTTGGGAAAAGGAATGCATGGGAGGCGTTGGCATGATGTGTGTCATGCAGGTGTTAGACGAATATGAGCCCAAGGAAGCCACTAAGTTAGTGACTTCCCCTAAGTGCATAAAGCAAGTTTTGGAAGAGTTCCTGGATGTGATGCCCGAAGACTTGCCCGAAGACTTGCCCCCGAGAAGACGAGTTGATCATGCGATTGAAGTGATGCTGGGAGTGGCACCTCCCGCCAAGGCCCCATATAGAATGAGCCATGAGGAGTTGAAAAAGCTCAAGGTTCAACTTGAGGAACTCCTCATGAAAGGTTACATCAAACCAAGCAAGTCGCCATATGGGGCACCCGTCCTTTTTGTTCACAAGAAGGATGGGACTTTGAGGATGT
>Ga0116231_10006742_pt1 | contig 21602 bp, 12 predicted proteins | sample S1TSphgellanicum_2_FD_89695 | JGI IMG/M metagenome (GOLD analysis project Ga0116231, IMG submission 89695) | Host-associated microbial communities from peat moss isolated from Minnesota, USA - S1T2_Fd - Sphagnum magellanicum MG | ecosystem: Host-associated > Plants > Peat moss > Unclassified...
CTTTAGTCACTGACTGTCTCCCAGTAGTCTCTTGCAGAAAAGTTGGGGTATCACTAAAAATTGCTGGGCAATATGCCTCTTTCACTACATGCTTGTACCCATCCAATGAGTGGTATGGACTCTGAGAACAAGCATATATTCAAAGCTTAAGCATCCCACACTTCTTCTCTTTTGTCTGAAGAGACCATGCTTTCTACAGTATTTTACATTAAGGCAGAGCAAACATTCAACTCAACAAAATTTGCCCCTTTCCTCCACTGTGCCTATTTCTTCATGAGAAAATTGAAACATCACTCTTCTTCCTTTAGAGTCAAAAACTGTAAAGATTCTAAGCACTTAGCCAGAGAAGAGATAATTACCGTAAAAAGCTCACTTTCTCTCCAGATAGATGAAGTATGCCATCCTACCACAACTGATAACACTTATGTCAAGGACTAATTCTCTCACTGGTCTGCAGCTTTTTGCAGATTTGTATCAACATAGATAGATTCAACTTTCAACCATGTTCTGATGTACCCTGAGTTTGCATTGTATAGTGTCATTTATCGCATTGTCTGATGCTTCTGTGAAACCTAACACAAAGAGCAATGTGTAAGCATAAAAGCTATCTGAATCTATGCAATTTTGGGTTCTACATGAGAGGATACAGTCAAAATTGAGATTTGCATAGGTGACTCTTGACTCAAACGCTTGAAGGGCTGATCTGCAATTCCCAACCCCGTCTTAGTTTCTATAAGTTAGAGAAAAGATCAGTGAATGTACCAAGGAAGCTTGACAATTGCATATCCAACAAAAATTCCCCATCTTCCAAACAAAAGTTCCATCAGTAATGTCCTCACATCTTATATGAAGTTATCCTATCAATTTTAAACATCAACATAGAGTATCATAATTTCCAGGTGAAAAGAAGGTTAATGAAGGCAGTGACAAAACATTGGTTGTCAAATAACTGTAAATGCAGCTAATAATCAGTTGGAGGCAAGATCACAGGATGCACATTTCATGTTCTTCTACCTCATCGCTCAGTTGATGATACTCATGTTAACTCACCAAATTGTCTTATCAGTGGGGCTGAAGACAGCACAGACCCTAGTGTGTTCCATACTATGTGAGTTACAAAAACTTTGCAAACTTTGTATCTGCTTGACAATTTGCAACAACTGGTCCTGACACCTCAAAACATGACAAGTTGGTGGAGCAAGGGCTGAGGAGATACAGTATTCAAAGAGACTAACCAAATGACAACCTAAACCATAAACACTTGACTGTATTTCTAGATTATTTGAGTCCAACTTCTGCATTGTTAGATGAGCTGATCAGGTAACCCAACTATGCAAAACAAGAAACAATAACCTAATGAACTTAGTAAGGCTATGTGGAAATGGCCTTGCCCTTCAAATAACTTACATGAAAGGGCCATCTGTGCAATTGTAGGCCATCCCGAAGGAGGAGAGGCGGATCATTAGAGTTCCCATCAGCAAGAAACAGTTGTTGTCCTGTTCGCCCTGATGTAAATGTTGCTGCCAGCATTTCTAACACTGGCAATCCCAAAAGCATTGGCATCTGAAACCTTTTGTCATTCTTTAATTATTTCCAGTTTACACTCACTCAATAAGTATCTGAGACTTTGCTTTCAAAGCTAGAACAATTGGCAATATGAAACCGGCAGTGATTACAGAATTACTTGTCCACTACCCCCTAGTCCAAGATGGGGGGTAGCAATTGTGATCAAATTGACTGGCTCCAAGCCAGCCAGCTTTGCTTTACAGTGGATACTTCTAGCATTGGAATACCCCTGAAAGTGGCTACCATTTGAAATGTCTACTTCACCCTGGGATTTGTCATTCAGTCTATAAAGATCCGCACTTGCGTATCTTGAAAATGAACCTCCCAAAGAGTGTGCTAAAAAAGATATGCGCTTCAAGCCCTTTGTCTACCTCACAATTTGCCGCACCTGCACATAAGTAAAATCATTTGTCCTATTGCTTCAAATCCTAGCACAGCCCGAGCATAAAAAATGACTGAAACTATAACTATTAGTGATCAAGTGTGAGAAGGAAGGATGCAAGACATTCCTGTGCAACAGGAACTGATATGGTACCATGGATATAGATGAAACTAAGTCCTCTATGGGACATGAAGAGGTTCTTTTACCTCATCAGCCAGTCGTTTGCCTCCTAAGTCAATTCCAACCTGTGTCTGCAAATATGGATTGGCCGCACTTGCTGAATTTGATGGAAAAGAGCTGACATTTGATGTTAGTTCTAGATACAAAAAACAAAGAGTGAAAAAATAAAAATAAAATCTAAAGTTTAAAATCTGAATGATCTATGTTCAAATAAAAAATCTTAAATGATTATAAATTATTTTTTAAGTCAATTGTTTTTTACCTTATTTTAATTTTAATGTTTAGTTTTCTTGAACGGATATTAAAGTCCTCACAAGCCTTGTTCCATTCTTTGTCTACCTTTTCCAAACTTCTTAAGCCAAATTATATATTTTTGCAACTCTAATTGAACAAACTTAGAAACATATTTGAAATTTCAACATCTAATGTCACATATTGGCAAACTTTAAAGAAAGCATGGTCAAAATAGAAACCTTGAAAGTTTTCCTCCAACCCTAAACATTCACATACCACGATAGACTTTAGAACAATTGTCCTAACATTAAAATTTGACCCCTTGTCTTTAACATAGGTAAGTTTTTTCCTTAACCCATATTCATACAACAATTTTATCAAATTTCTTGCTACGCCTTGAGTAGTAATTTTTGTTGATTCAAACAAATCAATAGTGACATGCTTTGCCTCCTAATTAGCCTTCAAATTTTTTATCATAGAAGCAAAAAGTCATGTGCACCTTGAAACATGATCCATAGACTAAAACTTGTTGAAATATTGCATATTGCATTTAGGTAACACCTATTGATAAAGTTTGTTTTCTTGAAAAAAAGACAACTTGAGGACATAAATGCAAGGTTAGATGCTTCATCCAAATACTTTTCACAAATTGCATTGGCAAGTGTTTTTTGATAATAAGAAAACCCAAGTCTTGTAAAACATTTTTTGCTACACATCATCCTTTTTGAAAGGATCTTTTTTGAAAAAAAATTGAATTTTTTTCACTAGAAAGATTAGGCCTTTTATTAGTTGGTTACTTTTGAATAAATTTTTAATGGATTATTTGACCTCTTCTTCAAATGTTTTTTGCAATAATGGCATGGTTTGCATTCACATGTTTGTTTTAAACTATTATGCCATTTGTTTTGTAATATTAAATTAAGCATTTTCTTGCTTGAGTTTTGGGATTAAATGCATTGACATGATTGTCATAAAAAAGAGTACAACACATCATTTGACACATCATTTGAGGTTGTTACAATCAATGTTTTTGTTGTCATTAACATAAAAAAAAACCCAACAAAATGCATTTTTGCCATGAGGTCTCCATTAAATTTTTTTGAGCATGCAACTTTTGAAGGTTCATTTTCATTCATTTTTCTTCATTTTTAAAAACTTAGATAATTTTTTTCTTCCAAACTAGGATAATTTTTAGACATTTTTCCATAGGAACATCATTGAATTTTTTTTTAACATGTTTCATTTTCAGTTGAAATTATGTTTTCATTTTCACTTGAATAGTTCATTTTTCAACAATTTCTCAAGAATCTTATTCAATAAGAATGGAGAAATTGAAACAAGAGATTGTTTTACCAAAGTGTGGTTTTAATTTTTTACTTGCAAATTGATTTAACTATCTAAAATACATAATATAACTGAAAACATGTACCAACATTTATAAGGTCAAAATAACTCACTTAGCCCTCCCTTATTCATGTAAAAAATGAATATGTAAAATGAAGCGTAAAACTAGAAAAAAATTGGAAATAAACAACTATAATTTTAGTTGTAACAAACACATGCAACTACAAACCTTGTAGTCACCTTGGACAAATGGTAAAAGACAACAAGTTGCAAAAAAGTCTATGTGGCATGTATAGTCACACCGGTAGTTGCATATTGCTTGTGACTATAGGGATTTTTCATCCATTGATTAGTTGTAGGACTATGAAATTACATATATGACTACATAAGTTGTTGGGCAACATTTTAAAAAATCAATCAAATTTAAATGATTTATTTTAATATTTTAAATCACACATTAAATAAATCATTTATATTTATACAAATAATTCAAATAATAATTCAAATTATTCATCCTATGAGTTGTTAACATGTGTCACTACCTAGGTTAGGCTAAAAACAATATTTTGGTAGTTAGGTAGGCCACTAAGTTAAGTAGCCTAACCATGCAAGGTATAATATACAGTCAACAAACCATTGTTGACCACAACTATGTCACTTGTGAAGTTTGTTCTTTAGACCCCAAGGAAGGATATCAACTACTTTGCCATCAAACCACCCCATTTAATTTGAAACCATAGTTGGTTGCATTTTATTTACCCCGTATTTGATTTTAAACATTGTATAAACATCAACTTTAATATTTCATATCTTATTGATATTTGTCCAAATGGAAAGTTAAAAAGTTTATTTTGAAAGTACTGTCAATGATGTACCATGATTAAATATATTTTTCATTCCAAAAATGTACATTTAATTTGAATATTTTTTATTCAAAAAAATTGAATTACATTTCAATGATGATTCATTGGAAAAACAAATTCAAGCACTTGCTTTATGAATGGAAGATATTTTAAAGGCTAATGTTTAATAATAAATAATAAATAGTTTATTTACCACATTTTAATCCTTCATTTCATTACAAAAAAAAAGTGACTATAATATATTATAATATTAATTAATTCACATATATGTTTTATAAATGGATAATGTATCAATCACATTTCAAAAAAAATAATTATTTAAAAAATATTAGTTATATTATTTATGATGCATAACATTTGTCTATATTTTAAATTTTAATCTAAAACATATTTAGTAATGCTAGATAATTAATGAATTTAATGGAGTTTTAGGTTTTATATTTTTACAAATATGATATATAAATTTTATTTAGAATTATTATAAAAGTCTTATGATCAAATAAATGATATACTTTAAGACATTTTAAACCTCTATTTGATTAAATAATATATCATATTTGATTATGATTATAATATGTTATATTTTACCAATAAAATTTAATTTATATCTATAATATATAATTAAAAATCATCATATATAATATTTATAAATATATCATAATTCAAATATATAGTAAAAAATAATAATTTGTACTATTAATGTTAATAAACAATAAAAATTACCAACAAACAATTAAACACATGTTGATTATCAAGTAAATATTATAATCCCAAAGATGCCACATATGTTTTAATCATCAAAATATTGTAAGTGGAAAAATTATTGGGCCCCAATTGCCAAAGCAATTATTATGACTAGTTGCAAAAGCAATTAGGTTTTCATCCATCTAAGGATCCATTCAATATTGGATGACAAGTTGCACTTTCATTTTACTTTTCCATCCAAATATGTAATAGTCACAAACCATAATTGATTTGTGACTCCATTTGGTTATATCAACATTGTAGTTGCATATATGATTATAAAAGTCATATATATGACTACATACATTTACGATTAAAATGACATGTATGACTAATCTAACTATAATCATAAAAGTAGTTGATTTGGACACTAGGTGCATTTATAGTTATAACCATATGGTTGGAATGGACAAGATTTCTTTTAACGTAATGTAATGCAAAAACAAATATGAATCCTACACACAACAAACATATTTCCTAATGTTAAAATGTTGTCGATAATAAACAAAGATTAAACTTGGAATATAAAAAAATGTTTGACCAAAATAAAGGGAAAAATAATTATTAGGGTGAAAGCACACTATGGTGACCCCTTTTGGGGTGTCACATTGTATTACTTTCCAGGGATGTGCATGTTTGAGTGTATTCCACCTCAAACTTTCGAAAGAATTTCACAATATTTTCGCATATTATGTTAGAATATAACTTAGGCAATAAATTAGAAAAGAAACTATTTCATTTCATTTTATAAAGTGGGAGATTACAGTATATTTGTGGAAACGAATGTAATGTACCTATGTACTCAAAAACACAAATATATTCCAAAAAAAATGTAAATGGTTTTTAGTTTTTATGAAAGTTGAAGGTATATTGAACCATGTCATTTCACATAATATGAACCATGTTTGGATACCATGTGACTAATTTGTAAATTTTCATCGCAAAAAATGAATTTTCTCAGCAAAGATGCGATAAATGTGTGATAAATTGAAAATTTGACAAGAAATCACATCCACATAGAAGATGACAAACATAGCTAGATGGGCCATTTAAAAAATTTCATTCAAATTGATTATCTTAATGATTAATGAAACCCTAAAGTTAGTGCAGTCAAAACGAGACTTTGGCCTTATTATACCAATGTATATTATAAATAAATTCAAGGATCTTTCAATATAGATAATGAAATTTATTATTATTTAAAAAAGAATACTACATAACATTAGTTTTGTAAAAACATTGTTGTAGGGCCCAAAAGCCAAAATTGATACCCAAAATTGAATGTACCATGCTTTTGAAACAATTATATTGTATATACTATATATTGGACCCAAAAATGCTCCAAAGGGGGTCATCGTAGTGTGCTTTCACCCATTAAGATTCAAATATAAAAACATAAAATTACAAGCATAGTTTGAAAGTCATACTTGAAAAAACAATTCAATGGTGGATCTAAGTTCATTCCCAAACTTGCATAGAATAGGTGGGGGAAGTAGCAAATTCACAAGCAACAACAAGAGGAGTCAAACAACAACAAAAGGAACTAAACAACAATGCAAGAGGAACCAAGTAACACACATGGGAACTAGGTCACAATCTTGGAGGAGTTGAATAGTAACAAAACAACACAAGGGGGTCATTGTAGTGTGCTTTCACCCATTAACATTCAAATATAGGTTACGTAGGTCAAATTAGATAAACTAATACATACCTACTTGCCTTTTTTGACCTACTTAAACCTATTACTTACCTACCTACCTACATATTAAAAAAAATTATTTTATAATAATCTAAAAAAATGATTTTAATATAAATATAAATTCAAGTAATCAAATGATATGCCAATCATATTCTAACCATTCATTATATGACACCTCAACATTATATATGGCTTGTTCTCTATGACTTGTCTTTAATAATTATAAGATGAAAAGTGCCACGTCGAACATTCAATGATTACTTATCCTTTGTTACTCATCCATTACAACTAAGAGCCTTTAATTATATAATGTCCGATATGACTACAAATTAAATTTGGTACTCACCCAATACTAGTTATTACATTGCGAACTAATGAATGCACAACAATGACCAATTTAGTAAGTGAAATGTAATTTAATAATAACTTATCCTATCATATAAAGTTGTAAGAATATCTTCCCAAATTTTGGAATCTACAAATCACATTTGTTAAACTCATTAGTCCATCCATTCATCATCATATACAAATTTACATTTCATGGAAATAATAATCTAAAATTTGAAAAGATAATTGATTGTAAATTGTGATTTTTTTTCAAAATATGAATTCCTTTGGCACACTCTTGATGTTGTTTGGACCTCCTTTGACAAATATTATGATATGTGATGTATTGAAACAATATTGTTGTGTTTAGGTCAATTTGAAAATTTATCCCCTAATAACAAAAATTCTTACACAAGAAGATAATTTACAACATATATCATACTTGTTTTGGAAGTTTAGGTGTAAAACAATGTCCATGTTAAAAAACTCCAATATGTCTCAATAAAAAACCACAACACTTAGTTGTTCCCTTATTCCACCATACTAAGTACATAGTTTCCCTAAAATTAGTTGTTTCTATGGATATTTTACCAATTCATAACTTTCAGGTGTAAATATTTAATTTGAAAAAACAGTTTGCTTCAAGTAGCCACACCCAAAAAAATCAAAGGCACAGTTCATATCCCAAAGTTAGAGGAAAACCAACTATTCAACAACCCATGCAAAGACATGTCCATATTTTGAAGTATTACACACAACACATGGTATATTTCATTTCCTTTATTCTATTCATAATGATCATTTACATAAGTAAGACCTTAAATAAGGTTTTTAGGAAAACTAAAATTTTTGGTTATATAACAACTAAAAGCAATATCACCCTAATCTACCTCCTCCCCAATAAAGCTTGTGAAAAGGAGAACAATGTGTACCAACTACATGATGTAAATTGCAATGGCGAGATATATTATTTAATTACATATGAATTGAAGTTGTAGGTTTCAATAGTTGTATATCTATTCATAATAGGTGAAAAATATATATGCATCTATTCCATCTACCACTTTGTAAAAAACAAATTTAACTCAAATAGTGAATTCCATTGAAATTGCTACACAAAATATGTTAGGCTTTCATGAAGAACTAATAGAAATCTTTTAATATACGTGGAGGGTGTTTTCTTCTCATTAAAATTTCTTCCTCAAGAAGATAGTAGGCTCCTTATATGTAAGGTTTTTCAAAAAAAAAGGAACTATGCCCTTCTTATTGTTTATTTTTTTGACAATTTCTAATATCAAAGAATTGGCAAAGTTTTTCAAACAACTAGGTAGCAAAATTAGTTGAATTTACAATAATTTTTTCCCAAAATTTTCCCATTTTTTGTTCCCAAAACAACATTTAAAAAAAAAAGAAAAATCAGTGCACACAAGAGCAATAGGTATTTCATTTTTATTTTTTTCACTTTTATCTATCAAATTGTTCATGGATGAAAAAAATAAGGAAAATAAAATATCTATCCTCAAATAACTTTACAACACTTCAAAATACATGAAACTAGGGTTCAATATTCTGAATTTTTCCAAAATTGGAGATCAAATCAAAAGTGAGGAGAAGAAAAATACATTAAAAAAAGAAGAAAAAGGTTTCACTAGATTATTACATGTAATTTTATTTTTTTCCTCATGACCTCTGCCTTCATTGTTGTTCATATTTTTCATTTAATCAAATCTTATCAAAATCAAATCCTTCACATCTTTTGAAATAAAACTTTCAGATTACATTGCAATTGAGGATTGTTCTTTCTCCCATTTCACACACACCGATTTTCTTAGAATCATACATATAAAATGATAAGAAATGAGAGAATGAAAGAATGAATCCAGTAAATAACAAATAACTAAAAATAATTACCCACCACACATAGGTTTCTTTTATTCTCCTAAAATTTCTTGCCTTATTTTAATCTCCTTCACATATTTTAGTTAGTGCCAAACTATTTTATTTTAAAAAAATGAACTAATCTAAAGTTTCATCCAATAATAAACGAAGGACAATAAATATGAACCTACTGCTAGTAACAAAATAATTATTTGGATGTCTTCTAAGCTAGTTAGACTAGGAGATTTATCCATTAACAAATATTCTTTTATTGAAATTCTATTTTAAAATTGACTTTTGATTATTTTATTTTGTGATGATAATTACTAGTGGTTAATAGCGATCTCCCAAACCACAATAGTCCCTACCATGCTTTTGTCAATGAATAGACCTCTCGAACCACAACACTCCCTACCATGCATTTGACAATGAATAGGGGTATAATGAGGTCGTTTTAGGGTTTCAGACTTTGGAGCACAAGTTATTAAGTGTTGAACAATTTTGTCATTGAAAATTTTTACTAAAATTTCAACACCCACTTCCAATTCTTGAAGAGCCCTTGATGAGTAAGGTTCTATGCATGTAAATTTATAGTTTTAAGATCTAAGATGCAAGACATATTGAATTTTGAACTAAATGCAATTGTGGTGTGGGTTACCACTTAAGTAGGCGAGAACCGATGTTGGTGAATTATTGAGTTTTGACTTGGTTATCAACCTGATTATTCATTTGATTATTAATAACCTACCAGTTGGTTATTGATTTTTTTGATAGTTGTTTAATAATATAATTACCTGATATTGATTTTTGAAAATTTAATAACGTACTTGTACAACTTGGTTATCATCCTGGTAGGTTATCAATCCAATTCTTTTTTTAAATGATAGAAAAATCAGAAAAAATGAATATTAATTTTTAAAAAACCTATAATTGACAAGCTAACCAATGCTTATCAACAAAGTATTTGAAAACCTGCCCTCATGCATAACTGACACTCATGACCAATTTTTTTAATATTCTAACCAGCACCCATCAGTTATGGGAAAAAAATCAATACCCAGCAAACTCTGGTAAGAACCGCTGGTTCCAGTTCCAATTAGTAAGAATCCTGTTCATACACAAGCAGCTACTTTGGTTGTTGAATATGTGCCCTAAAAATAAAATTCAAGTTTGGAGGATATGTCCAGTTGAAAAACTTTGGTTTTAGGACATGTAAAGTTTTGTACAAGGATATATTTGCAAAACATTAGATCTTTTTAAAAGATATATGGCAATTGATACATAACTACTTGATGTCTATCATGTTCTTTTTATCGCATTGAGAAAATCAAGTCACAATTGATGTAGATTCATACTAGTGACATCTTCTAATTAGACATGATATCTACTAAATTGCATCATACTATCATATCTAATTAGGCAAATAAACAAGCAAGGCAAAAAATTTAATAAAAATCGATGGCCAGAACCATCACACAGAAAAACAAAAGGAAAGCCAAAGAAAGGTCAAAAGATGCACAACTTGCAAGAATCAAAGAAGAGAAAGAGCTAGTCCCTCACGTGGTAAAAAGCTATCTTACTCACAACCTCTCTAATGTCGCCTTCATACACATCGTGAGATCTAATAGGAATAGAAGGTTTAGAACAAGCATCTTCAGCCAAACACAATCTTCCATTGGGCAAGGCATGTTGTCTTGCATCATCTTCTCATGCCCCAATCTAGCAAGAAAACACACATGTTATGATAACATATTAATCTAGCAATATTGATATTTTTGTTACTGATGAATGAATAAAAGTAATAATTTTCAAGAATTTTCGGACATGTCCATGAATGTGTCCAAAATTTAAACTATCAGTTTTGGGTGTGTTTCATTTTTTAATTTTTTCCATTGGTCATTTTGGCCTTGAGGACACGGTATACTGGGGGCACAAAAAGAAAAAAGAAAAAAATATTATAATTTTAATTTAAAACTAAAATAAAATAAAAATTTATTTTAAAATTTATAAAATATTAATATTAATATTAATTTAATTAATTTAAATTTAAATTTATTTAAAAAAAAAAAAACTTGTGTACAAATGACCACAGTTGTCACTTTCCCTCGGCTCTCTCTTTGTGGCTGGAAACCTGGATCCGGTCCTGGGCCCCGCCTTCTTCGCAACTGCATCCGGCCCTGGGCCCTGCTACAGACGCCGGGTGGACACCAATCATTTGCTAACCAGTACACCAGTCCACGTATAGATGTTGTGGACTTAACACGTGTAAGTGGTACATGACAAGTGTTCTTGACAAAGAGAACTCTCTCTGTCTCTCAGCTCTCTCTCTCTTCTCCTTTTGGACTTTAGAGAATCGACACTGTATCCTTTTCTGCATGCCAGCTACAGATTTTGCAATTATCAGCAGCAACCCAATTTCACAATAGTACTAAACAATTTTGGAACGTGCACAACAACAACTAAAAAACACTATTATACTTTGTAAGTAGCTTTGGAAGTTTTCTAGTCACCAACACAGTTGTAACGTGGCGGTGCCCAATACTCCCATCTCATGCAAGACTTTTACAGACCTCAAAACCTTCCACTACAACAACCAAAACAAGAAGGAAAAGGCATAATTCTTCCACATATTAAGTATCACCATTGACACCACAATTGCACCCAATCAAAGTTCTCTACTCTTAGCTTTCTCATGTGCTTCAGGAGCTTGCTATAAGCTGATAGATATCAGTTTGTGAAGCTTGACTTGCATCATTGTTGTTGTTGTTTTTGTTGGTGTTCTCATCAGCAGGTTTCCTACATTTTTTCGGGTGTGATTTCCGTGAGTGGGAGGAGGAAGATTCTGCAGCTGCCTTTTGGAAATCTTGGACTCTGAATCTGCAAGGTGATCAGACTACTGCAATAGTTTTGATCAGAAAAAATGCCGGTCGGAACCAGAGGGCCGTATACCTTCGTCGATGTGTTGTTGGCCATTCTCTTGCCTCCTCTGGGAGTGTTCCTGAAATATGGGTGCCAGGTGAGAGAGACTGATCAAACTTTGTTGCCAGCTTATATAGCAGCAGCTTAGTGCTTCATAAACTCTTTGATTTCTTCTCCTTCTTCTTCTTCAAAACTATTTTGAATTCTTCTTCTCATGAAAAACTCTGCTGAATTCTTTTTCTTCTGAAAATTTCCAGAGGCTTGAACCATTCATTTTCTTCGTTCTTCTTGAGGATTTCTCTGGGGGAAATGTTGGAAGTGGCAGTCCAGAATCCCATGAGTCTAGACCAGTGTGTTTGCAACAAGAACATTTGAAGCTTCGGTTTTGCTTGCAACAAGCGACTTGGGCATACTCCCAGTTCAGGGTGCCCTAGTCCCAGTTTGGTGCCAATGGTCCCGGTTTAGTAGAACATGGTCCCGGTTTAGAGGGTTTACACCCGCCGTTTTCCCGGGTCTCTTATCAGGGTAAGATTGAGAAAGGAGCCATTCTTCTGTCTTGATGTATATTCTTGGAATATGAATTCTTGGGTCTAGAGTAAGAAACCCTAAACAAGGTCGGGTGTACGTTAAATACATATTCCTGGGCTGAGTCTTGAAGTCTCTAGACTAAGAGACCCTAAAGAAGGCCGGGTGTATGGTAATCTTTCTTGGAATGAGTGTTGAGGTTTGGAGTAAAGAGAGACCCTAAAGAAGGCCTGGCCAACCCCTCTCTAACAGGGACCATTATGCTCTGGAATATGGCATGTTTCCACGTAGAATCTACCTATTAGAAATTTTTTTAAACAAGGATTGGGGGTTTTTTTGTTTTTTGCAGACGGAATTCTGGATTTGCCTGCTATTGACAATCTTGGGATATATTCCTGGGATTATTTACGCCGTTTATGTCCTTGTGGGTTAGATGGTTGAAATTAATTCCAATATTTTGGAATTTTCAAGGGGGGCTAGAGCAAGATGGGTGGTGTAGTATAGACAAAACTAACTCTTTCTTCCTCTATTTGGCAATTCCTGCACAAATTGATCTATGATGGTTATAATTATCCGCCTCGAGTATTATGCTAGCTAATGACGATCTTAAGAGAAATAAGACCTTTCATGGAGGTTTCTTAGTTAACCCATTTTGGGTGTGGCTCATTTGCCTAAGGAACATGATGAAAAAGCTTTTGTAAAGACCCAAACTCTTTTGAAATGTCTATATTACATTGTTTGTCACTTGCATGAAACTTTGAAGAGTTCCCAACTAAGTTCATCCTCCTTATTTCCATTTACTAATTCAATTTTTTGGTTGATTTGTCCCAAGAAATTGGTACTTTTTGTAAATCTTGTAATCTGTGCTTATTAAGTTTTTTAGGGTTACCTACATCTTGAATTGTTTTTCCCCTTTTGTCCTTTTCTCAAAGAAAGTCTTTTCTCAGACGTCTTCCAAGAGAGTGTATGCAGAGGTTTAGTGTAAACTTCTGCTAGCAAAACATGGTTGAGAATTTTAACTTGTAATTCACCCACTACCACATGCAAATTGTCTGCATTTAAATGTAACTTACAATTTTGCCAATGCTTTTCATCTAATCAATTGCACAACATAATTACAAAAGTATATTCTTTCTTTGCTTACACTGACACTTGACTCCAAAACAGAAGCATTTGCTCCAACAAATGCTGGTTCTACTATTCATAAAAGTACCCTTGAAAGCCACAAAAAAAATTTAAAAATCTCTCAAATTTTTGATGGAGCTAAAGTGGTGATCATCCAGGAAAGAAATTAGCCAAATTTGGCTATGTATGAGGTTTGATTAAAATGAAATTCAAGCATCATTTTATATCGTTGTCTACTGAGACTTATATGAGCAATCTGGTGACTTGAATTAGGGCTATCTGTTTTGTTAAACAAATCCTTAATGTAGGTAGAAATTAGATTTAATTACAGTTGGCTACAGAGCAGTTCTCACAGTATATATTTTTTCCAAATCCTTATATTATTTAGTTACCCACTAGAGCCTAAGGGAGAAATCTGACAATATAATTTTTTTTATAAAAAAAATCTGGCTAATTTAGGCGATTTGAAAAAATCGTTTGTTGATGTTGTTGGGCCATTGTTTTTTCTCACAAAATAGCGAAAATGCACTACAATAAAATTTTAAAAAACTGCTGGTTAATATCAGTGCCATTTCTAATAACTGCCCAATTCTGATTAATTTGTACATCCAGAGGCAGAAATCTAGAGTCAAGATTTTAAAGTCTGGCTTTATATTGAAAAAAAGAGATGAGTTTCAGAGAATGTTTATGGTTATCACAGTTGCAGCTTATATCTTAGATTTTGTCTAAAATTTGCTCCCCTGTCTATTCAATGGAAATCCACATTTATAAATAATAAATAAATAAATAAAATTAAAAATCTACATCCATTCACTGGTAAAGAATCATGATGAAAGGGTACTCAAACATAGAAGAACTAGGGCAAATTGGAAAATTGGTAGAGGCCAATTCCCCACCATCTTTTGTCATCCCCTTAAGCACGATTGATTGATCTGGAAGAAACTCCAAGCAAGTACATTACAATCCAAGGCACAAAACCATGAAATGAGCCCTCTCTTTCAATTCCATAAATCAATTAGAGAAATTTCCTAAATGTATTTGAAATGCACCTTACATCAATGAATATCCCTCCTATTTTTTGAGGAGAGATATTATAAATGCACACTTTAAGAATACTCCTTGTGAACTTTGCATGTTAAGTTAGGTTCACAATAACCATCACCTTGTGCTCTACAATGGGTAAAATCGCCGTGTGTGGGACATTCCCAAATGCAAGGTTGAACTTGACAATTGATTACGTTCCATCACTCCACATTCATTCATTTTACAATAATCACAAATTTCATTCACTCATTCATCCTGAAATGTGAGATTCAAATCCATTCATCTGTAATGATAAATGATGGATTATGTTTGCATCACTCCATGAAGCAAGTACATTAATGAAATGATCCCATTATGCACAATACCAATGGAAAAAATCATTGGACCACTCTTTTCAATTCCTTGAAAAACAAATCACAAAACATGATAATCATAAATTTGTTCAAGCAAGATGTCTACTAAGATGGCCCATTATTGACTACCTAATTAACTCTTGGGAAATCCAAGCATCTCATTTTTTATTAATTGGCCCTGGGCCCCTTTATGACAAGTTTCAACTGGGCTAGGTATATCTCAATCCATCTCCGTATAACTGGATAGATAACCGGCGGTTCTAGAGTCCGTCTCTCTCTCTCTCTCTCTCTCTCTCTCTCGCGGCAGTGCAGGATGTGAGCCTCAGGGCTTCTTTAGGGTTTTACGGATTCAGGGTTTAATGTGTTCCTGGTCTAAGAGGTTCATGCACGGGAGCGAGAGGTTTGAGCTTGAAGCTGTTAGAGTGGCAGCAGTGCGTTGAGAACTTCGATGGTTACCTTCTCTCCGGCAGCGCAGTGGCCCGGTGCGCCGCTGATGAAGTAGAGGATGGTATATCCGTGCAGAGGGTAAGCAGCAGGTCCGTTGCTCCATGAGGCGATCGGGTGCATTGTGTTACAAGTGTTGTAATCGTCTACGGTCACTTGCATCACGCTGTCCTTCCCACTTGCATACACGAAATCTGCAACCCAAAAAACAAAAAAATAAAGAAAACTATTTATTATGCTCTCTCTCTCTCTCTCTCTCTCACGCTCTCTCGCAATTTCTATGAAGCACGTCATGAATTGATGATCGCAGCTCTCGAAGATCCCTCTAAACCCTCTCAGATAAAACATGCCTAATTGCAGAGCAGCCATGCAGCTACGGTAACATTGTACATGGAATTGTACCAAGAGAATCGCCAGTATGGAATCCGTTCGGGAGTGTGCTCATCGCCCAATCATGGTAGAAACTTGGGTAGCGCGGAATCCCCCAGCCAAGAATGTCTCCCACCACGAAGTTGGTGGCCATGCAGGGAGCTGGTAGCTGTTGCAGCATTATGATCAACGCTGCTACTGCTGTCAACAAGACTCGTAGCTGCTGCACCGCTGATGTGGAACCGGCTGCAGCCATTGCAATTGCAGTTTATATATAGAGTAAAAAAAACCTTATAAAGTCGAGCAGAAAGAAAGCTGGAAGTGAGGAGGAGGTCAACAGAGGAGGGAGGAAGAGGAGGACCTGAGGCTCAAGACGAGGAATACTACATACTACCAGTGTCTAATGCAGAAGGAGAAGAAGGACTTGCTGCAAACGTGCAGAACTAGAGGAGAGCGCTTGCAGTGAGGAGAGGAGTTGGTATTATAAGAGAGGTAGTGGAGGGGAGATGAATTTTCTGTCTCTTTCTCTCTTTTTCACTCAATCTCTCTCTCTCTCTCTCTCTCTCTCTCTCTTTCTACCCTGAGAAATTCCATTCATGACCTGCAGATTAAGGCATGACAACTTGGTTGGAGATTGACAGACGGATGTGTTTGAGTTTCAATGTGTTTGAGACCGACACGGAAGATCAGAGTGATATGTGCACAAGACTAAGACAACCAATCTTCCTTGAAATTCCTTGAAATCTAGGGCAAATTTGGGTCAATTTTTTCATTAAAAAAATATAAATCCTTTGAATAAGTCAAAATCATATTTTTCATGTCAAAAATTTTGGCGAAAATTCGGCAATTAAAATTTTAAAAAAAGGAGAGCCATATAGGAGAAGTAGTACCAGGGACTGACCAAAACCAAAAGAGGAGATGTGTGTCTTTATGTTGAAGATTACCTATGGAATAAATAAGACTAAATTTTGATGTGTACATTTTTGTTGGCCTTGCCTATCAAGGCAAAGGATATAGTTGTGTTTAGATTCATTATAGAGTATATAGTAGCTTAAGGGATTTTTATAGGCCCCTAGGTAATAATAATAGGTTTATTTTTTTTATATGAGGATTTTTGAAAGATGATATTTTGGCTTGTGTTGAAACTTGAGATTAGTTATAATAGAGTTATAATAATATCTTGAAGGATTTTGGTTTCTTTTTAGAGGATTTTTTTGAAGATTATATGTTTGCATGGTGAAATATTTGAGTTTCCATCATTCTTCTTTCTTTTGCCTTAAGATACTTTTTAATGTAAAATGGCAAGGCCACCAAAGTGTGACACACCCCCTTGTTTTCTAGGTATTATTGTGGATGTCAAGATCTTTTCTACTGCCTTTACCAATTGGGTAGCAATAGGAATTTTGTTCACATTTGCAGATCTTCACCTATGCTATCACTATGAATGATTGTGTCTCCATCTTTGGCCATAACAATCAATAGATTCATGGGAAGAGTTGCAATTTTGGTGAATGTAGCAAAATTTTCAAGGTCTGCTTGTACAAGTAATTTTGCCCAGTTCTGATTGAGCACCCTTAATGAAGGCGAAGTTTTGGCATTTAAATATTGCAACAAATGGCATGACCCACATCCAACTAGATCCACCCTTAGACAGCCAAGATCACTTCCAGTCCATGAATGGTCAAGATTAAACCACATCGTTTTCCAGATAGTAAAAATCAAAATCTGTTCTTCTTCTCACGGCCTAGATCTAATCCAAACGCCCATGAATGGTCAAGATCAAAACCAGTGGCTCATGGACCATTGAGATCAATTCTGATTGTGCAAAAATGGTCGAGATCAAATCCGATGGCCGAAATCAAATCTGGTCACCCATGGATGGTTCGGATCAACTCTAATTAATTGCCCACAAATGATTGAGATTAGATCAAGTTGTCCAAATCTGGTCACCCTCACACTACTACAAATCATGGTTTTTCACACTAATTTTTGGACTGAAAATTCAATCCAATTGGGACATTGGACAGTTTACACTTTAGTGAAAATGGACTAATTAATCATTTATGCTGGGAACTTGATTATTGAAAATTTCAATCACATTAAACACCTAATATTTACACTCTAGTGAAAATGGACAAGTCATTTATGTTAGAAACTTGATTATTAAAACTTCAATCACATTAGACACCACACATTTTACATTCTAGTGAAAAAGGACTACTCATTTATGCTACAAACTTGATTAAGTCCACAACAATTGAAATGACTAAAATGCTAGTTGATTCCTCTTGTGGATGATTACCAATCCACTTGATTAATCCAACATGGTGATGCTAGCCCAATTAGTTCTTGTCACATTGCAAAGATTGGTATTAGTCATTTTAAGGGTCATTTTAGATGAGGGTCCAAAGGGGAAGATCCAATAAAATGGAGCATCTTATTGGTTTAGAGCCATAAATTGGACCAAAGGCTTTTAAGATGAAGCTACAAGGAAAGCTCATGCTTTGGAAACCCAAGGTGTAACCTCAGATACAAGGTTGTCACTTTCATTGTTTTTGTTTGTTTTTTTGGCTTGTTTATTAAGTTGAAATTGTGCAAGAATGGAAGACATTTTGTGAATTGAAAACATTGTTAAAAGCATATACACCACTCCATTTTTCAGCACATCTAATGTTGAAATGGTTGAATATGTAGATCCACAAAAAGTTGTTGCTAAAAAAGAACAATTTTGCAACCCTTGCAAGTGCACAAAATGAAAATGTTTTGAAAATGAGGATAGAAAGTTTTGGTCATGGAAGGTTCAAGCACTCATTTTCACAAATAGAAGAAGAAGATTCAAATTTATGAGAAATCCTTAAATTGTTTCCCCTTCCCAAAAAGAAAGCAACAAGGAAGAAAACAATTGTAGGTATGATGAAAAGGAAGATGAGGAAGGCAAAAAGGCTTGAAAAATTTGAGTTGATGGCGAAATATTCAATTTCAATTGCACCACAAGGAAAATTGGAGTTTGAATCTGCAAAACATGCAAGGAAACAAGGTGAATTCCAGTTTGTTTGAAACCTTAGTTATATTTGTTTTGATAGAATTTTTGAAAACCTATTTTTTCCAAGTTTAAAACTTGAATGGAATGATATAAAGTTTGAAAGCTAAGTAAAAACTAAGATCACCAATATCTTGTGCCTATGTTGATCCATTGTGTGTGTTGTAGAAAGCAAAAAAAACAAGAAAAGAACATGAAAGAAATGAAAAGAAAATTTAAACAAAAAAAAAAATGTCAACTTAATCCTCTCACATGTGAATCCCACATTTTTACCAATGGACCTTCAAATTGAACCCTATGCATTTAAACACATTCATTGTACTTTATATATATATATATATATAATGTGAAGAAGGTCCAATTCAAAGATTCAAATTTGTTTTTTATTGGTCAGAATCCAAGACCTTAATCATATGTCCAACGATTTATGGTGACAAATAATGTCATTGAAGACAAACATATATTTCAACTTTCTTACATTATAACATTATAAAGTATTTATGTAGTTTTGTAATAAAATTAATTGCAATTTTTTTTAAAGTAAATTTTATTTCGTTTTTAGTTTCTTATCTACATTGATTTTTTTTATTTAAAAATTTGAAAATGATTACATTAATTTTAATAAATATTTCAAAATATCAAAAAAAGAGAAAAAGTTGAAAAGTAATTTTCTAGTTACATTTTTTTTTTCAATTTAATTTCATGATGGTTTTAATTCCCAATCTCAAACACTACATGAATTTTAATCTTTTGATTTGGGCCATGAATTCAAAATAAAATGTTTTCATTAAGGTGTATATGTTTAAATATTATAATGACATGAATTTCATTTGTGAAAAATAAAAATTCAAATGTCTTTAATTTTGTAAATTTTCATTTTAAGATCTTTTAATTTCAAATTTAAGGACATTACATTTTTCCAAAAACATTACTCCAAAAATTCAATGTAATTTCTTTTATTATAATATTTTGATTATTTTATTTCTTAATAAATAAATTTCACATTTGAAATATATAATTAAAAATTGATTCTATGATCAACATGAATAAGGGTTTCACCTATGACTGATTTCATGAATTTTTAAAATTATATTATTACATAAATGAAATTCTAAGAAATGATAATCATATTATAATTCATGTTTTTGGTAACCAATTCAAAAAAATAATTACATGATAATTTCTTACATTTTAATGCAAAAACAAAGTAGCATCAAAAGTAGCATTGCAATCACATATGAAATATGGTACTAACTTCAATGTCATAGTTTCAATGATTCACTTCAACCATAATAATCAACCTTTAGAAATCTACATAGGTGCCAGATCCACAATGTGTGTACAACAATATATTGTTTGATTTGACTTCATAGATAATTTTTGTTAGTCATAACACAAATACCTTTCGTGTTAATCAAAATGGACATAGTCAATCATTTTAGATTAATAACCTTCACTACACTTAGTTCAATCACCATGTTATTAGTGTAAAACTATGGTTTTGTTATAGTGACAATTGTCAAAATAATTAACACCCATTAACAACCTGAATCAAATTTTGATGATTAAAATTGAATTTGATCTCTTCATTAAGAACTTGGATCAAGTTTGATCATTCATGAAAGACCAAGATAATATCCAATTGCATTCAAATAACCTAGATCAAATTTGGTTGCCCATATATGGCCCAAATGAAATTTGATCAATCATCCAAAAATGGCTAAAATCAAATTTGATCATTTGTAGATCACCAATATTAAATCTAGCCACTCATGGATAGCCCAAATATAATTTGGTCCTCAACGAAGACTAAGTATTATGATTGTCCACAAATAGCCTAGAATAAATTTGGCTACTCATGAACAATCAATATTAGATCTAGTTGCCTTTAAATAATTGAAATAAAATATAGTAAATAAAATATAGTCACTGACAAGTATGATGGATAAATTCTTGTTGGTTAGGGACAATTGAAAGGAGATGCTTCATTGCCCACAAATTACCAAGATCAAATCCAATCACCCATGGATAGCTTAAGTCTAACATGAATTTGTGTTTGTCTTTATATGGTGGTTAAGTTAGGTGATTATTTTAAGTCACTTCATTGCATTAAGTAGTAGATTTTGACTTAATATAAGGTGAATAAAACAAGAATATTTGTTTACAATTTTCTTACAATAACAAAATTGGTCATAGTTTCATGTGTGATTTCTAAAAAGATGTGTATGTTCATATATCAACATGCTAAATGACATAAATTTGGCATGTCATGCTAGTTTTGACAACCTTGTCTCAAAAATCAGTACAACATTTATCACAAGTCATTAACACCTAGTTGTGGTGCTTGAAAACTACAAAAGACCCAAAAAGTAGTCATAGTTACATAGTTTTCACTTTGAAAAAAAACTGAAGTGTCTTAATAAATAATTGAAAAAGATTTTGCGTTGAAAATATGTAATAAATATTGGATAACATCTTAATTTATCATTATGTTGTGAAATAGGTGCACATACAAATTATGTAATTGACCTTTGGAATACATTTTTAATTTGCAAGAGTTAGTCTA
>Ga0116231_10006743_pt1 | contig 21599 bp, 18 predicted proteins | sample S1TSphgellanicum_2_FD_89695 | JGI IMG/M metagenome (GOLD analysis project Ga0116231, IMG submission 89695) | Host-associated microbial communities from peat moss isolated from Minnesota, USA - S1T2_Fd - Sphagnum magellanicum MG | ecosystem: Host-associated > Plants > Peat moss > Unclassified...
ATGGCAAGCCCCAGGCCTGTCCCTTTGGGTTTATGGGTGACGTAAGGCTCCATCAGCCGCGCCCGATCCTCCTGCGGCAGCCCCGCCCCGTCGTCCGTAATCTGCACCCGCGCCATGCCGGCCGATGCGCTCACCGAAACCGCAATATGGCCGGCGCCGGCGCGGCTGGCGACCGAATCGGCGGCATTTTGTAGCAGATTGGTCAGCGCCTGGCCGATCAGCCTGCGGTCGCAGGGCGCCACCGGTCCACGCTCGGGGATGTCCGTCGTCCAGACAATATGCGTGTGCGCCTGGCGCTGCAGCACCAGCGCCTCGCGCGCGATCCGCCCGACATCCTCGGGCTTGAGCACAGGCACAGGCATGCGCGCGAAGGCGGAGAACTCGTCCACCATGCGCCCAATGTCGCCCACGTGCCGGACGATCGTATCGACGCACTGAACGAACGTCTCCTTGTCCGAGGTGATCTCCTTGGCAAAACGCCGCTTCAGGCGCTCGGCGGCGAGCTGGATGGGGGTGAGCGGGTTCTTGATTTCGTGGGCGATGCGGCGCGCCACATCGGCCCAGGCGGCCTTGCGCTGGGCGGATTGCAGCTCCGTCAGATCGTCGAACGTCACCACATAGCCGTGCACCCGGCCGCCCTTCATCTCCGGCCCGATTCTCACGAGTAGCGTGCGCATCGCCTGCTGCGTGCCGACCTGGATTTCGCCGGTCAGCGGGCGTTCGGGGTTGGCCATCAGGCAGAGAAGCAGGGGGGCCAGCTCCGGCACGAGGATATCCAGGCGTTTGCCGATCTCGCCGGGCAGGTCGATGCGCAGCAGATCGGAGGCCGCCCGGTTCGGCAGCTCGATACGGCCCTGCGCATCCAGGCCGATGACCCCGGCCGACACGCCGGAGAGCACGGTTTCGGTGAACCGTCGCCGCTCATCGATCTGGCTGTAGGCGGCCATCAGCTCGGTGCGCTGCGAGCTGAGCTGGCCGGTCATGCGGTTGAAGGCGCGGCTCAGCTCCGCCAGCTCATCCTCGCTCTGCGTCTCCGGCACCTGCACGTCGAGGTCGCCGCCGCGCACCCGCTCGGCCGCCTGCATCAGCCAGCCCACCGGGCGGGCGATCTGGTTGGCCAGCACCAGCCCCAGCAGCACGGCCGCGACCAGCACCAGAAGGGCGACCAGCGCAAAAATGAGGGCAAAGGTCACCAGCAGGCTGGAGCGGTTCTGATCCAGCCGCTGATACTCGGCCACCGCCTCCTCGGTGCGCTTCATGTGATCGAGGATGTGCGGATCCACCGCCCGCTCTATCATCATCATCAGCGGCGGGGTGGAGTTGAGCACCACGAGCGCCCGCACTTCCGTATCCGCGCCGTTGCCCAGCACCGGCACCTCGCCGGCGCTTGCCGCCTCCAGCGCGCCGGGCGAAATCTCGCCTGGCCCGATGCCGGCCATCAGCCCGGCACTGGCCACCACATGGCCGGTGGTGGGTTCGAAAATCACCGCCTCATCCAGGCCGCGCAGCGCCGTCTGGGTGGAGAGCACCTGGCCGAAAGCCTGCGGATCCTCGAACAGTTCCCGTCCGGCCCGCTCCAGATCCGCCTTCATGCCCAGCGCGTCGGTCTTGATCGTCTCCTCATGCGCCGAGAGATAGCCCTGGCTGGCCTGCAACCCCTCCTCCAACGCCGTGCGTATGCGGTCGTTGAACCAGTATTGAATGCCCAGCGAGAACCAGGCGGTGGCGAAAATCCCCACCAGTATGGTGGGGATGACGGCGACCACCGAGAACAGCAGCACCAGGCGCACATGCAGGCGCGAGCCGGCCGAGCCGCGCCTGCGCTCCACCCACACGCGCGTCAGCCGCCCGGCGAGCGAGGCGCCGAGGATGAGCAGCACCGAGAGATTGGTCAGCACCAGTGCCGTAATCAGGTTCGGCCGCATGGTCAGCGGCGCGCCGCTGGACATCATGGCGAAACTGCCGATACCCAGCACCGCCGCCAGGGCCGCCAGCGCCAGGGTGGCAAACTTGCCCAGCAATATGTCCGCCACCCGCCGCGCACGCGACGCGGCAGGCATCACGCTGGGGGGCAGCGGCGGCAGGACGTTCATCGCTGCGATGATAGACAGGCATCGCGGCCGCAGCAAAACCGGAGACAGAAGTCGTGTTATTTTTTGTTCTTTTTTGAAAAAAAGAACCCAAAAAACTTTTGGATGTTTGGCTGCGGCTCCCCGGTTGGCAGGTCTCTCGTTTCAGGTTACTAGCGCGTGAGGCAGTGGGAGATACCGATATGATGCGGCTCAGTTTGGGTGCGCTGGCAGTGCTTGCACCACTTAGTTATGCGAGCGCAACGACATATAATGTTTCCAGCGGCTTTTCGATCAGCAGCAATACCCAGACCAGCCTTTGGTCCTACCGATTCAGTACCAGCACCGCCCACACTAATAATTACAGCCTGATGACAACGTCCGGGAACCTCGTCAACGAGCTCGGCGCCTTCATCACGAATGCAAACGGTCCTGCCACCAAGCCCGTTCTGACGGACGCGAGCTTTCCCTGCTGGTTCACATCCACGGGCCCCGGCCTGGCGCCGCTGTTCTGCAATAATGCTTCGAGCAACAACGCCATTGCGTCATTCATCACCGGCAAGTCCACGGTCTATACGGCGCGCGTCACGCCGGCCGAAACGGTGCAATTCACGCCGCCGGCTACCGGTTTGTCCGTCGTCAGTTTCCTGGTCCCGAAGTCCGGCATGGCGACGATTCTCTACCAGTTCACGCCGAACGATTACAGTTGCGCCCTCCCCGGCAGCGGCGTCACCGCCGACGGCATCAACTGGTACGTGGACAAGAACACCGAGACGGTGACATGGGGAACACTCTACACGACCTCGGCCATGTCGCTGGCAACGACGGGTGCCGACAATGTGTCGTTTTCGGTGAACCAGGGCGACCGGATCAATTTTATCATCGCGCCCAACAAGGGGAATGCGAACTGCACCTCGACAGTGCTGAGCGCCACAATCACCATCCCCTGAACCGTGCCGCAGGGTGGGCCTTAGCCCACCCTGGCCTCACGCTGAAACGGGAGGCGGTGCGTTAAAGCCAACCTGCGGCATCAGCTTCTCAAGCCACCGCCGTCAGCCCGACGACCTCGCCACTCGATTCAGACGGGTCCGGCCCGCTCTCCACATAGAGATTGCCGAGCGCCTCGGCCGCCAGGGCGCGGGTGATGATGGGCGGGATGTCGAAGCATCGGCACACCTGCAGCACCTGCTCGCAAATGAAGCGGGGCTGGAAATAGGCCAGGCCATGCGCGCGGCGGCCGGTGAGCTGGTGGACGATGAATTGAAACACGTCCTCGGTAATGCTCAGGCCGCGGGCCGCCGCCGTGTCGATGAAAATGTCGCGGTATTCCTCCACCGTCGGCGAGAACATGCGTATCTTGTAGGGGATGCGTCGCAGGAAGGCAGGATCCATCAGATCGGCCGGCTCCAGATTGGTGGAGAAAAACACCAGCTCGTCGAAGGGAATGGAAAAACTCTTGCCGGTGTTGAGTTTCAGATAGTCGAGCCGGCTTTCCAGCGGCACGATCCAGCGGTTCAGCAATTCGGTGGGGTTGACTTTCTGGCGGCCGAAATCGTCGATCAGGAACATGCCGTTCAGCGCCTTCATGTGCAACGGCGCGTCGTAGGTTTTGGCGTCCTGGTCGTAGCGCAGATCCAGCATGTCGAGCGACAATTCTCCGCCAGCTATCGCCACCGGCCGACGGCAGACCATCCAGCGCGCATCGAACGCCTCGATCTGCAAGCTGCCGCGGGCCGAGAGTGCAGCCAGCTCGGCGCGGCTTTCCTCGGTATCCGCCACGAACGGCTTATGGATGTTGTGATCATAGAGTTTGATGATCTGGCCGGCGATTTCCACGGCATAGGGAATATGCACCGGCTGGCGGAACACGCTGGCGATGCGCAGGCCGATGCTGGTCTTGCCGTTGCCTGGCGGCCCGTAGAGCAGAACCGTCTGCCCCGCATTGACCGCAGGCAGCAGCTTGCGGAAATAATGGTCGCCCACCGTCATGCCGGAGAACCCGGATTGCAGGGTCTTCAGATCCAGGCGTTCGTTCTTGATCGACTGACGCAGCACCTGCGCCGTATAGGCCTGCAATGACACCGGTGCCGGGCCCAGATACTGGTTCTGCGCCAGCGCCTCGGTGGCATCGAGCCGGCCCTGATCGCTCAGCGCATAGCGCATGTAGCGCACAATGCCAGAATTGGTCTGGCCGAGCACGTGCAACTGCCGGGCCGCCACCGCCTCATCGATCAGTTCCTGCACCACGACATGCGGCAGCTTCATCCGGTCGCTTAATTCGGGCAGCAACTCGCAGGAATCCATGCGCAGGAATTTCAGCAGCAGGTTCAGCAAATTGCCGCGCGACACGCCGGTCTCTGCCACAGAGCGCGGCATCACCGGCGTTTCGTCGAAAATCTGGACCAGCATCTCCGGCGTTGCCACGCCAAGCGCCACCAGGTGATCCCCCAGCCGGCCCCCCATTTCACGCTGCCTGTCCAACGCCGCATTCACGGCCGCAACCGACGCCATACCGCGGAGAACCAGCATCTCCCCCAAGCGCATATTCGACACCCCCATCGGACCGCGTCCCCACAACAATGCAGAAACTTCTATCCCCCGAATTTGGTGAAGGAAAGCATAATCATCAACCTGTGGTTGCAATTATTCCGTCGCTTACACGCGATCTTGTAGTGCCGGCCCGACGCGGCCCCAGCCGTAGCGTCCCCGATCGAAGCTGGGTCAGCGTCGTCGTGGGGTCAGCGTCGCGCTGCGGCGATGCCGCCATTCACGCCAAAATGCACCGCTATGCCACGCGCGGGGGTTGACGCGGGAGGCCGCCCATAGCATCTCCTCAATCAGGACCGCATAAGTCCCCTTAACCATATCGGGTGCCATGTTCAGGCTGTCCAAACTGACCGATTATGCTGTGGTCGTGCTGGTGCGCCTGTCGCGGGCGGAGTCCGTACAGACCTCTCCCGGCATTTCGGCCGCCACCGGCATTCCCGAACCGACGGTGGCCAAGGTTCTCAAAGCCATGGCCGGGCGCGGGCTTGTGACGTCGCAGCGCGGTGCGCGCGGCGGCTACCGGCTCAGCCGCGGCCTGTCGAGCATACCGGTAGGCGATGTGATTGCCGCCATCGACGGGCCGGTGGCACTCACCGCATGCGTGGATGGCGGCGGCTGCGAAACCCAGCGCCTGTGCCCGCTGCACGGCCGTTGGGATCCGGTGAACGAGGCAATCCGCGCCGCATTGTCGAGCATCACCCTCTCCGATATGGCCGCCGCTGTGCCGCGCGCCTTCCGCGACCTGGATGTGCCGGCACACCAGACACCCGTTGCCATGTTCACTGAAGACCCCGCGTTTTCCCCGCCCGTCTGAGGAATTTGTATGCCCGCCGTCGCCGAGACCCTGAGCACCGTACAATCGGTTACCGAAAGCGGCTACCGCTGGGGGTTTGAAACCGATATCGAAATGGATTTCGCGCCCCGCGGCCTGAACACCGATATCGTCCGGCTGATTTCGGCACGCAAGGGCGAGCCGGAGTGGCTGCTCGCGTGGCGCCTGCGTGCTTATGATGCCTGGCTGGCCATGGAAGAGCCGCATTGGGCGCTGCTGAATTTCCCCAAAATCGATTATCAGGAATCGTACTACTACGCTGCGCCGAAGAAAAAGCCGGGGCCGGCGTCGCTCGATGAAGTCGATCCCGAATTGCTGCGCATGTACGACAAGCTGGGCATTCCGGTGCGTGAGCGTGCCGCACTGGCTGGCGTGGTACCGACCACAGCCGACGGCCGCGACATTGCCGTGGACGCGGTGTTCGACAGCGTCTCGGTTGCCACCACTTTTCGCAGCACGCTGGCGAAATCCGGCGTGATCTTCTGCCCGATCAGCGAGGCGGTGCGCGAGCACCCGGAGCTGGTGCAGAAATATCTCGGCACCGTGGTGCCGGCGACCGACAATTTCTTTGCCGCCCTGAACTCGGCCGTGTTCACCGATGGGAGTTTCGTGTTCATCCCCAAAGGTGTCGCCTGCCCGATGGAGCTTTCGACCTATTTTCGGATCAATGCGAAAAACACCGGCCAGTTCGAGCGCACGCTGATCGTGGCCGAGGAAGGCGCGTCCGTCAGCTATCTGGAGGGGTGTACGGCGCCGATGCGCGACGAGAACCAGTTGCATGCCGCGGTGGTGGAGCTGGTGGCGCTGGATGATGCGCGAATCAAATACAGCACGGTGCAGAACTGGTATCCAGGCGATGCGCAAGGCCGTGGCGGGATCTATAATTTTGTCACCAAGCGCGGCGCCTGCCGTGGGGCGCGCTCGAAGATTTCATGGACGCAGGTGGAAACAGGCTCAGCCATCACCTGGAAATATCCGTCCTGCGTGCTGCAGGGCGAAGGCAGCAGCGGCGAATTCTACTCCGTGGCACTGACGAATAATTTTCAACAAGCCGATACCGGCACCAAGATGATCCATATCGGGCGCAACACCACCAGCACGATCATCTCCAAGGGGATTTCGGCCGGCCATTCCAACAACACCTATCGCGGCCTCGTGCGCATTCTGCCCAAGGCATCGGGAGCGCGCAACCACACGCAATGCGACAGCCTGCTGATCGGCGACCAATGCGGTGCGCATACCGTGCCCTACATCGAAAACCGCAACATGAGCGCGCGCGTCGAGCATGAGGCAACCACATCAAAAATCGCCGAAGATCAGCTGTTCTATTGCCGCCAGCGGGGGTTGTCGCAGGAAGAGGCGGTTGGCCTGATCGTCAATGGCTTCTGCCGCGAGGTGCTGAAGGAATTGCCGATGGAGTTTGCCGTCGAGGCGCAAAAACTGCTCGCGGTCAGCCTGGAAGGATCCGTCGGCTAGCACCATGCAGACATCCAAAAGTTTTTTGGTTCTTTCTTTCAAAAAGGAACCAGGAAGAAAGCACTTCTTCTTTGAAAAAAAGAAGCAAAAAACTTTTATTCATGAGCACGCAAACCATGCTTGAAATTCGCAACCTGCACGCCGCCGTCGGAGACAAGCCGATCCTGCGGGGAATCGACCTGGCCGTTCCAGACGGTGAAATTCATGCCATCATGGGGCCTAACGGGTCGGGCAAATCGACCCTGTCCTATGTGCTTTCCGGCCGCGAGGACTTTGCGGTCACCGATGGAAGCGTGATGTTCGATGGCGCCGACCTGCTGGCCATGGAACCGGAAGCGCGGGCGCAGGCCGGTGTTTTCCTGGCATTCCAGGCGCCAGTTGAGCTCCCCGGCGTCGGCAACGCCAATTTTTTGCGCACCGCGCTCAATGCCGTGCGCCGCGCCCGCGGTGAAGACGAACTGGACGCCGCGCAATTTCTCAAACTTGCCCGTGCCGAAGCCAAGCGTTTGCAAATGCCCGACGACATGCTGAAGCGCAACGTCAACGTCGGCTTCTCCGGCGGGGAGAAGAAGCGCAACGAAGTGCTGCAAATGACCATCCTGAAACCGAAACTGGCTATTCTCGATGAGACCGACAGCGGCCTCGATATCGATGCGCTGAAAATTGTCGGCGATGGGGTGAATGCACTGCGCTCATCAAAATTCTCGGCGCTCGTCATCACGCATCACCAGCGGCTGCTCGATCACATCAAGCCCGACGTCGTGCACGTGCTGGTGGCAGGCCGCATCGTGCGCTCCGGCGACGCCAGCCTCGCGCGCCTGCTCGAAGCGCAGGGCTATGCACAAGTCATAGCCGAAGCCGCCTGACATGGCGCTCCCCAGCATCGTCGCAGGACGATCCCAGGCCTCCGCCCTGCCCTTTGTCAGGCGTTACCAGGGCATCGAAGCCGGCCTGCCCGGCGAACGCGCCGCACGGGCACAGGCCGCCGCCATTCTGGAACGCGACGGGCTGCCTGGTCTGCACGACGAAGCCTGGAAATACACCAGCTTGAGGCATCTGGGCGAGACCGCTTTTCATGCCGCGCTGACGCAAGCCGGCGACGACGTGCCCGCCACCGCATTGCCCGAGCTTGGCACACTGGCCGATCTGCCGCGCCTCGTCTTCGTGCAAGGCCGCCTGCGCGAGGATTTGTCTATTCGCTCCGACCTCCTTTCCATCAGCAGTTTTCATCAGCACCCGCATTTCGGCAGCCTGGCCCAACCGGCGCGCGACCGCATGGTGGCGCTCAACACCATGCTCGCGGAAGACGGGGCCAGCATCGACGTCAGCGCGGGCATGGACGCCGGCACCATCGTGCTCATCAGCATCGGCGCTGAATTGCACGGCACGCCGATCGCCTTTCATCCGCGCCACAGCATTGTGCTCGGCGAGGGCGCCAAACTGGCGATCGTTGAAATCGCCGTGGGCAAAGGCGCCTATTTGCACAATCCGGTGACCGAAGTGTGCATCGGCGAAAACGCCAGCCTGACGCACGTAAAACTGCAAAACGAGAGTTCCGGCGCGTTTCATATGTCAACGCTGTATGCCGATATCGCTGCCCGCGGATCGTATGACAGTTTTACGCTCACCGCCGGCAGCCGCCTCGCGCGCACCGAAATCCATGCGCGGCTGAGCGGCAAGGATGCGCACGCCGCCATCAACGCCGCGCAACTGCTGCGCGGTCATCAGCACGCCGATTTCACCACCGTGGTGTCGCACGACATGCCGCACGGCGCCTCGCGCCAGACGGTTAAAAATGTGCTCGCCGATCACGCGCGCGGCGTATTCCAGGGCAAGATCGAAGTCGCCCGCGCCGCGCAAAAGACCGACGGCTATCAGATGAATCAGGCGCTGCTGCTCTCCGAACATGCGGAAATCGACTGCAAGCCGCAGCTCGAAATCTATGCCGATGACGTGAAATGCAGCCACGGCGCCACCGTCGGCGCGCTCGATGCCGAGCAGTTTTTCTACCTCCTCAGCCGCGGCATTCCGAAACCCGAGGCGCGCGCGCTGCTTGTGCAGGCCTTTTTGGCCGAATCGCTCGACATGGTCGCAAATGAGGACGCACGCGCCCTGCTCGACGGCGTGCTGCAACGCTGGTGGAATGAGAAATGAACCAGATACGTCCCGTCCCCGCCAGGTCATTCGACATCGATGCCATACGCGCGGATTTCCCGATCCTGTCGCAAAACATCCGCGGCAAGAAATTCGTGTTTCTGGATAGCGCGGCGTCGGCACAAAAGCCGAATGCCGTGATCGACGCCATGGCGAACACCATGCGCACGCAATATGCCAACGTGCACCGTGGCCTGCACTGGATGAGCGAGCGCACCACCGACGCCTACGAGGCGGTGCGCGACAAGGTGGCTTCCCTGCTGAATGCAGGCTCGCGCGACGAAATCGTGTTTACGCGCAACGCCACCGAAGCTTTTAATCTTGTTGCCCACAGCTACGGACGCGGCGTGCTCAAGCCGGGCCAGGCGGTGGTGATTTCGCAAATGGAGCACCACGCGAACCTGGTGCCCTGGCAGATGCTACGGGACGCGCACGGCATCGAATTGCGCATCGCCGCCATCACCGACGCCGGGGAACTCGATATGGCCGCGCTGGCGCGCACGCTGGAGGATGGGCGCGTCGGCCTTGTCTCCATCACCCACATGTCCAACGTGCTCGGCACCTGCAATCCGGTGGCGCGTGTGGCCGCCATGGCGCATGCGGCCGGCGCCCGCGTGCTGTTCGACGGCAGCCAGGCCACCGTGCACCGCGCCATCGACGTGCAGGCGATCGATGCGGATTTCTATGTTTTTACCGGCCACAAACTATATGGCCCCACCGGCATCGGCGTGCTCTACGGCAAACGCGAGTTGCTCGAACTTATGCCGCCGTTCATGGGCGGCGGCGACATGATCGGCAGCGTCAGTTTCGAGCGCTCCACCTGGGCCGAGGTGCCGCATAAATTCGAAGCCGGCACGCCGGCGATCATCGAAGCCATCGGGCTTGGTGCTGCCATCGACTATGTCAACACCATCGGCATGACATCCATAGAGGCGCATGAGGCGTCGCTCACCGAGCATGCGCTTGCGCGCCTGCCGCAAATTCCAGGTTTGCGTGTTATCGGAACGGCGCAGGACCGTGGCGGGGTGATCAGTTTTACGCTCGCCGGCGCGCATGCGCACGATATTGCCACCCTGCTCGACCGCAATGGCATCGCGGTGCGCGCCGGCAACCATTGCGCCGAACCGCTGATGCGCCGGCTGGGACTGGACAGCACGGCGCGCGCGAGTTTTGGCATTTACACCACGCACGACGAAATCGACGTGTTCGCGCAAACGCTGGAAAAAATCAGCGGGTTTTTCGCCACCACCGGTGCGCGCTGATGTTCGAGGATGTGCGCGAGCTCTACCAGAACATTATCCTGGAACGCGCCCGCAACCCGCGCCATATGCACCGCATGGAGAATTTCGACGCGGCCGCACAAGGCCACAACCCGCTGTGCGGCGACCGCATCGAGGTGCGCCTGCGCTACGACGCGGAGCAGAGGATTGCGCAAGCCGCCTTCGAAGCGCGCGGCTGCGCCATCAGCCTGGCCTCGGCCGATTTGATGGCCGACATCGTGCAGGGCTGCAGCGCCGAAGAGGTTTTGCGTCTCTCGGAGGCATTTGCGAGCCTCGTCAGCACGGGTGCGACCCGGGACAGCGCCATGGAGATGCTCCTGCCGCTCGCCGGCGTGTCCGAATATAAGTCGCGAATCAAATGTGCGACCCTCCCCTGGACGGCGCTTACCGCCGCCCTGGCCGGCCGCAAGGAGGCAAGCAGTGAGCACCGTTGAGACCGCAACCGTCGCAGGAAGCTGGACGCCGGAGGGCGAAGTCGTGGCCCTCCCCTCGGAAACCGCCCTGCTCGACGCCATATCGACGATCTATGACCCGGAAATCCCGGTGAATATCTACGAACTCGGCCTGATCTACGCCGTCGATATCAGCGACGCCGGCGCCGTGCGCGTGGAGATGACGCTCACCGCGCCGGGCTGCCCCAGCGCGCAGGAACTCCCCGTGCAGGTGCGCGACGCGGTGCTCGGCGTGCCCGGCGTCACCTCGGCGGATGTGGAGACGGTGTGGGATCCGCCGTGGGACCCCAGCCGGATGACCGACGAGGCACGGCTTTCGCTCAACATGTTCTAGGAAGGAGCGCCCGCCCATGAGCGAGACTCAAACCGCCCCGCGCGCCCGCCGCGCCCTGCCGCCGCTGATGTCCCTCTCGGACGCCGCAGCCGAACGCCTGCGCGCGCTCTACGCGACCGGCGACGGGCGGCTGCTGCGCATATCGGTCAATACCAAAGGCTGCTCCGGCCTGGCCTACGATATGTCCTGGGTCGCCGAACCGGGCCCGGGCGATGAGATTGTTCGCGACCATGATCTCACCGTGCTGGTGGACCGCAAGGCGAGTCTCTTTCTGATCGGCACCACCATGGATTATGAGCAGAAGGCGCTTTCCGCGGGGTTTGTGTTCACCAACCCGAATGAGAAGGGGCGGTGCGGATGTGGGGAGAGTTTTCACGTCTAAGAAAGCAGGCAAGGCATTCGTTTTTGGAAAAGAATTCCCAAAAAACTTTTATTTTTTGGTCCTCCCCGAGCGAACTCCGCTGGCCAACGCTGCTTGTCATGACTAACATGTTGGGCTGTCCACCCGAGGTTGGCCTCGCGTGACATTGCGTGAGGGTGTTTTGCAAGGTGGGTTTCCCATGTATCTTCGCCGAGCCGTCGCCTCCTTCACGCAGCGCCCTGCTCGGCCGGTGGTCCATGAGCCGGCCGTGTCCGACGATATAACCATCGATTTCGGCGCGAAGGGGAACGCCGCCGGCACGACCGCGGCCGGCTGGTCCACGCCCGAAGATGGCGAAACCTGGTCCACCGGCGAGAGAAGCTGGCTGATCCTGCCCGCGCCCCGCACGCCGGCGACCTACATACTGCGCATTACCCTGCGGCCGAATGTCGTTGAGGGCCGCCTGCCGGCGCAGCGCCTGCGCATCAGCGTCAATGGCCACGAGGCAGGCCAGTTCACCATCGCGCGGCGCACGGTGCGCGCGTGCCGAATCCCGTGGTCCGTGCTTGAGGGCCTGCCCCATACCGAAATCGCGTTCGACACACCGGACGCCGCCCGGCCGGCCGACCTCGGCGCCGGCGCCGACGCGCGGCCGCTGGGCGTCGCCCTCGCCAAGCTGCAATTCTATGCCGACGTCCACGAGGCAAGCCAGCCCGACGCGCATCTGGTCGGCAGCCAGCCCGTGCCGGTGGACGTGACCGCTATCATGCAGGCCGACCGCATGTCGCTGTCCGACCTCATGTCCAAATTCGAAAGTCTGGGCCAGAACTGCGAATTCGGTCTGGTCCAGCGCCGCTGCCAGGCCGAGCCGCTGGGCCTGCTGCGCTTTTCCAGCACCCCCTTGCCTAAATTGCTCGACGCGCTGGAGGCACGCTTCGAGGGCATGGGCACCCCTGCTTCGATCCGGGTCGAAGTCTCCTCCAACGGCCGCGAATACATGATCAACGATTCGCGGTTCGGCTTCCTCTATCACGCCTTCGTGGACACCGGCGCCATGAGCCTGGAAGATCTGCTCCGGCGCGAAATCAAGCGCGTGCCCTTTCTCATCAACAAGCTGCTCGAGGATTTGGAGGCAGGAGAAAAGACGTTTGTGTTCAAGGGTATGGGAGCGGTCGAGGAGGAGGAGGTGTTTCCGCTCGCCATGGCGTTGCGCAAATACGGGCCGAACACGCTGCTGTTCATCAATCTGGCGGATGCCACGCACCGCGCCGGCACGGTGGAGGTGCGCGCGCCGGGTTTTCTGATCGGCTACCTGGACCGTTTTGCCCCAAGCGAGGATGCAGCGAATTTCGAGCTGGCGCAGTGGGTGCGGGTGTGCCGCCAGGCATACAGATTCAGACTAGCCGCAGGCGCCTGATTGCCAAAAGTTTTTTGCTTCTTTTTTTCAAAAAAGACCCGCTTTCTCGCTTCCTCCTACGGGTTACGTAACAAAGGCGCCACCCGCGTACGCAAGGCATGCTCGGTGCCGGCGTAGCCGCACAGCAGCATCAGCACCATGCACAGGCCCACCGTGGCGGCCAACGTACCAGGCAGAAACACCCATGGTGCGCGCAGTACAAAGCGCATCATCGCCCAGCTCGCCAGCGTTCCCAGGCTTGCGGCAATCACCCCGGCTGAACCACCAATAATTCCAAATTCCACCAGCCAGGCCGCACGGATTTGCGCGCGCGTACCGCCCAGCGTCTTGAACACCACCGCCTCGCCGATGCGCCGCCGCTGACCCGCCGCCATCGCGCCCGCCAGAACCAGAACGCCGGACACCAGCGTAATACTGCCGGCCGCCGCCAAGGCCACGGCAAGCTTGCCGACCACATCGGCAATGGCGGCAAAAATGTCGGCCACGCGTATGCCGGTCACGTTCGGCAGCGCGTCGGTCACCGCGCGTAGCAGCGGGGCTTCGGCCGCGGGCGTTGTGCGCACGGTAGCGATGTGCATGTGCGGAGCGTGTTCCAGCAAACCCGGCGATGCCACCAGGGTAAAATTGATCCGCAGCGCGCGCCAGTCGATCGCGCGCAGATTGGCAATACGAAAAGTCAGGTCGCGCCCCAGCACATTGGCTTGCAGCGTGTCGCCAACGTGCAAACCCCAGCCGCGCGCTAAACCTTCATCGAGCGAGAGCAGCAGCGGCCCATGATAATCCGCCGGCCACCAGTGTCCGGCCACGACATGCGATCCCTCAGGGACAGAGTCGCTGTAGGTCAGGCCGCGGTCGCCGCGAATGGCCCAACGGCTGTCGGGCGAGACATGCACCTGATCGACAGGCACGCCGTTCAACGCAACCAGCCGGGCGCGCAGGCTGGGCACCTGGCGCAAATCCGAGGCCCCATGCGTGGCGTGTACGATGGCGGCGAAACGATCGAGCTGGTCGTTCTGGATGTCGATGAAGAAGAAGCTCGGCGCGTCCGACGTCAACGTGCCGGCGAATTGCGCGCGTATATTCCCCTCGATCAAGGCGACGGTCGCAAGGGTCGTCAGCCCGAGGCCGAGGGCGACAACGAGCAGCGGCGTGGCCGCGGCCGGACGATACAGGTTTGCAATGCCCAGCCGCAGCCAGACCGGCCGGCTGACGCCAGCGCGCCGCGCGGCCGCCATCACCAGGCGCGCGCCGACATAAAACATCAGCAGCGTGGCAAGCGCGCTGGCACAGAACCCGGCGGCAAAGCCGCGGTCCTGCGACGTCCCGACGATGACCGCGGCCAGAGCCACGCCGATGCCTGCGTTGACCGACATAAGTGCGCGGCTCGCCCGCCCTACCGGCACAAAAGCCTCGCGGAACAGCGCGGCGCCGGGGATTTGCGTGGCGCGCCCCAGCGGCATGAGCGCGAACACGCCGGCCGTCAGCGCGCCATAGAGGGCGGCCAGGGCGAGCGGCGCGGAATAGACGCCGAGTTTTGCCGGCACCGGCAGGTCGGCGCCGAAGAGTGCAATGGCGGCGGCCGGCAGTGCGGCGCCCACCACGACGCCGAGCGCGATCCCCACGGCGCAAAGCCCAAAAACCTGGATGAGAAACGTCGCAAAAATCAGCCGGGCGCTGGCGCCCACGCATCGCAAGATCGCCATGGTCCGCGCCCTTCCCTCCAGCCAGGCGCGCACGCCGGTCGCGACCCCGATGCCGCCGACCAGCAGCGCGGACAGGCCGACGAGAACCAGGAATACGCCCGTCTGGTCGATGGCGCGTTGCAAACCCGGGTCGGCCTGGCCGCTGTCGCGGATGCGCCAGCCCGTCTGAGGAAACGCACGCCGAAGCGCCGCTACGAACGAAGCCCGGTTCGCACCGGCGGGCAGCAGCACGCGCCATTCGTAGGTCACCAGCGACCCCGGCTGGATCAGCCCCGTGGCCGGCAGACGGGCAAGGGCGATCATGGCGCGCGGACCCATGATGCCGCCGACGCCCGCATGATCGGGCTCGCTGTCGAGCGCCGCCGCCAGCCGCAAACTCGCCTGGCCGAGGCGGACATTGTCGCCCGGATGCAGCCCGAGCCGTTGCAGGATCAGCGGATCGGCCACCAGCCCGGCGCCGAGTGCAGCCTGCAGGCCGATGCCGGGCGTCAGGCTGGCGGCGCCCACCAGCGGATAGGCCCCATCCACTGCCTTAAGCTCCACCAGCAGCCGCTCGCCCGAGGGCGCCACCAGCAGCGAGCGCAGCACGACAATGGCGGATTTGCGCGCCCCCTGCCGCACGAGCCAATGCGACAGCGCGTCCGGCAGAGGCTCGGCGCCGCTTTCGATGGCAATGTCGCCGCCGAGCAGCCGCGCGCCTTCAGTGGCCAGGCCGCGGTCCATGGCGGCGCGCAGCGAACCCACGCCGGCGATGGCAGCAACCCCCAGGGAAAGGCACGCCAGCACAATGCGCATGCCGCGCACCCCGCCGCGCAGGTCACGCAGCGCGATTTTTGCGGCCAGCATGGTGGCCGCGAGCATGGCGCTCATGGGAGAACCGCCAGCGTGTCGCCGGCGATCCGCCCGTCGGCGATACGCAGTTGCCGGCCGCAGCGGGCCGCCAGCGCCGGATCATGGGTGATGAGCAGCAGCGTGGTGCCATGCGCCGCACGCATGTCGAATAGCACATCCATCACGGCACGGCCGGTCGCGACATCCAGATTGCCGGTCGGCTCATCGGCCAGCAGCAACCGCGGCCGGGGTGCGAAAGCACGCGCCAGCGCCACCCGCTGCTGCTCGCCGCCGGACATCTGGCCCGGCAAATGGGTCATCCTGTGCCCGAGCCCTACTGCCGCCAGACTATCGCGGGCGCACGCCAGCGCGTCCCGGCGCCCGGCCAGTTCCAACGGCAGCGACACGTTTTCCAGCGCCGTCATCGTCGGGATGAGGTGAAACGACTGAAACACGATCCCCACCGTGTCACGCCGGAATTTTGCCAGCGCATCCTCGTCCAGGCCCGTGATGGTGCGGCCCGCGATCGTGATGCTGCCGGATGTTGCCCGCTCCAGGCCGGCGAGGAGCATCAGCAGGCTGGTCTTGCCCGAGCCGGATGGCCCGACGATCCCCACCGCCTCGCCGGCACTGACGCTGAGGTCGATCCCATCCAATATGGTGAGCGGCCCGGCGCCGGCGGCCACGGTCAGGCCGAGTTTGTCCGCCGTCACGATCTTCGGTGCGGCGGGGTCAGGCGGGAGAGGCAGGTCCATGGGCATACGATATGGCGGGTTTTGCACGGCCGCGAAGGTTTGCGCCCTGCTGTTTGCGACGACGGCTGCCGCGGCGCCGGTCAAATTGCTGGTGTTCGGGGACTCACTGGTCGCCGGCTACGGCCTGCCCCACCACGACGGATTTCAGGCCAGGCTGGCCGACGCGCTGAAATCCGACGGCTACGACGTCATCCTGCTGGACGGCGGCGTTTCCGGCGACACCTCGGAAGGCGGCCGCGCCCGCCTGGACTGGGCACTGGCCGACAAGCCTGATGCTGTCTTCCTCGAACTCGGCGCCAACGACGCGCTGCGCGGCATCGACCCTGCGGTGACGGAGGCTGATCTCTCTTCCATTCTGGACGCTCTGGCGGCGGCGCATCTGCCTGTCCTGCTCACCAGCATGGAAGCGCCGCCCAACCTGGGCGCCGCTTATGGCGCCCAGTTCCGCGCGGTGTTTGCCCGCCTGGGCCATCGGCCTGGCGTGCTGTTCGATCCGTTCTTTCTGACAGGCATTGCCGGCAATCCCGCGCTGAATCAGGAGGATCACATCCACCCCAATGCGCAAGGCGTGCTGCGCGAGGTCGCCCGCCTTAAACCCCTGGTAGAACGCCTGCTGCAACGATCAGTCGCTGCGGCGCGACAAAAAGACTAAAAGTGTTTTGCTTGTTTTCTGGCATTGGCTGGGGGACCTGGATTCGAACCAAGGCTTTCCGAGTCAGAGTCGGAAGTTCTACCGCTAAACTATCCCCCAGCAGGATAGAAGATGCGCCGGGCCGGGCAGGTAGCACGGCGGCACCGGCCCGGCAACATCGGTCAGGGCAAACGGGTGAAGAAAGGAAGCAGTTCTTTTTTGAAAAAAAGAACCAAAAAACTTTCACGAATCTGGGCCCTCTCTCTCCGGACAGGCCGGAGCCAAAATAATCAAAAGTTTTTGCTTCTTTTTTTCAAAAAAGAAGGCCTGGCTTCAGGGCACCGCATTCACCCGATTACCCTGCCGACATCGGTGCGAGACACTTGCGCGTGCTCCCCTATGTGGTCGAAACTCCCGGCTTTCGAGCTCGAAAGCTCCATGCCATGGCTTATATCGCACCGACGGGTCAGGCCGGATATCCCGCTGGGCTGAAAAGCCCAGGGGTATTCGCTGCCCTCGATCTGGGCACCAACAATTGCCGGCTGCTGGTGGGCGCGCGAGCCGGCGAGGGGTTTCGGGTGCTCGACAGTTTTTCGCGCATCGTGCGGCTTGGCGAGGGGCTGCAGGTGTCCGGCCGGCTGAGCGAGGCGGCGCAGGAGCGCACGCTGGCGGCCCTGCATGCCTGCGCCGCGCGCCTGTCGCGGCGCTCGCTTGCAGGCGTGCGGGCCATCGCCACTGAGGCCTGCCGGCGCGCGGTCAACGGGCCGGCGTTCCTGACCCGTGTGTACCGCGAGACCGGCATCGCCTTCGACGTGATCTCCACCCGCGAGGAGGCCGAGCTGGCGCTGGAGAGCTGCGCGCCGCTGCTGCGCGGCGGCGGCCACCGCGCGCTGCTGTTCGACATCGGCGGCGGCTCGACGGAACTCGCCTGGGTCCGCCTGGCGCCGACCGGCGGCGGAGTGGCACCCGAGCTGATCGGCTATCTCAGCCTGCCGGTGGGTGTGGTCACGCTCGCCGAGCGTTTCGGCCATTGCGGTTTCAGTCCCGAAGGCTACGCCGACATGGTGGCCGATGTGCGCGGCCGGCTGGCTTCGTTCGAGCGCATCCACTGCATCGCCCATGAAATCCGGCTCGGCGGGGTGCGGCTGCTCGGCACCAGCGGCACCATCACCACGCTGGCCGGCGTCGCGCTGAACCTGCAACGCTACCGGCGGCCGGATATCGACGGGGTGCTGCTGAGCGCGGAGGTGGCGCATGCCGCCGTCAGCCAATTGCGCGGCCTGGGGCGGGAGGGGCTGATGGGCCACCCGTGCGTGGGCCCCGAGCGCGCCGATTTCGTGCTGCCGGGCTGCGCCATTTTCGAAGCCATCAGCGACGTGTTTCCGGCCGACGATATCACGGTGGCCGACCGGGGTTTGCGTGAGGGGATGCTGCTACGCATGATGCGCATGGCTCAGCATCACAACCACGCGCCGGTCAGACATGGCCGCGGCGCCGCCATGGCCGCGGCCGCATACCCCGGTGCCGTTTGACCGGACCGAAGGGCGGACGCGACCGGCAGGGCGCGGCAAAACCGGGGCAGGCAGCGCGGACGCTCACCGTCAGCCTGCGCAAGTCGCACGGCAAGACGACGGCGCAGCAGCGCTGGCTGGAGCGCCAGCTCAACGACCCCTATGTCGCCGCAGCCCGTGCGCAGGGTTTGCGCTCGCGCGCCGCATTCAAGCTGATGGAGCTCGATGACCGGTTCAAGCTTTTGCGCCGCCAGGCGCGGGTGATCGATCTGGGTGCGGCCCCCGGCGGCTGGGCGCAGGTGTGCGTGCAGCGGGGCGCGTCGCGGGTGGTGGGCGTGGATCTGCTGCCGATCGAGCCGATCGCCGGGGCCACGCTGATCCAGGGGGATTTTACCGACGATGCGATGCCGGCGCGTCTGGCGGCGCTGATGGGCGGGCCGGCGGACCTCGTTCTGTCCGACATGGCGCCGAATACGACCGGGCATAGCGCGACCGACCACATCCGCATCATGGGGCTGGCCGAGCTGGCGCTGGCGTTTGCGCTGGAGAGTTTGGCACCAGGCGGGTGTTTCGTTGCAAAAGTGTTTCAGGGCGGATCGGAGAAGCAGATGCTGGCGCCGATGAAGCAGCGGTTCGCGACGGTGAAACACGCGAAGCCGCCGGCGAGCCGCAAGGAGAGCAGCGAGCTGTATGTCGTGGCGCAGGGTTTCAGATCAGCCTAGCCCGGCTCCATGAATAAAAGCGGTAGGATGGGTCTTGACCCATCAACTGGGCGTCGCCGACGTTCGCGCGTGGAATGATGGGTCAGAACCCGTCCTACGATGCTGGACAAACTACGGCAAAACAGTATCCTGTAACGGACCATGCATTCGAGTGGGATGACAGGAAGGCAGCCAGCAATTGGCACCGTCATGCCGTCACCTTCGAGGCGGCGCGTTCGGCGTGCCAGAATTACTTTGCCTGCGGCCGCGATAAACGACCCGGATGCTCAGCCGCTGACCGAAGAACGGCTTGCCCGCATGAAGCGCGTGCCGCGCGCGAAAACGCTGCGGCGGGCCATGGGTCTGACGCAGGAGGAGTTTTCGTCGCGGTTTCAAATTCCCATAGGCACGCTGCGGGACTGGGAGCAGGGCTGCGCCGAACCGGATCAGACCGCCCGCGCCTATTTGAAGGTCATCGCCGGCGACCCGGACGCTGTCACACGCGCGTTAGAGAATCCTGGTCCACTGCTAGCCGGCTGACACGAAACATTATTCGATGCGAGCCAGAAACGCTTGTGCTGCTAATGGGGCGTATGCCTTGTCGCCACTGATGAAATAGACAAAACAGTCGGCCGTGCTGCGCTTCGGCGCATGGTCCGGGTCGATCAGGGGAAGATCCGTCACGGTCCTGCCGCCTGCCCAGGCGCCGACCCGTGCGGCCCAGCTCTCCAGGGCACCAGTTTCGTAAAAATCCGGCGCCGCCTCGATGTTCCTCTGGAGGCGGAGATAGCAGAACGCGCCGGTCCGGTCGCCATACAGCCCGTGCTTGTCGGAATCGACAATCACCCGAACGATGCCCCGGCGACGTAGCATCCTGATCCAGGCCGGGTCGGCAAAACTCGGATGGCGCGCCTCCACGGCGTGCAGCAACGTCCGTCCGTCCATGAACACCGGCAAGTGCTCCAAGAAAGCCTCCGCTGCCCGGGCTTCGAATTTGCGGGTGTGCGGCAATTGCCAGAGAATCGGGCCAAGCTTGTGGCCGAGCTCAGCAATGCCGGAGCGCAGGAAGCGGTCGATGGCTGGGCCCGCTGCTGCGAGGTCCTTGCCGTGCGTGGCCGCCCGATGCGCTTTGACCGCGAACACGAAATTTTCCGGCGTAGCCTCCGCCCAGGCGGCAAAGCTGGCCGGCGTCTGGTGCCGGTAAAACGTGCCGTTGATTTCGATGGAGGTGAGCTGCCGGCTGGCGTACTCGAGTTCGCGCGCATGCGGCAGCCCGGCCGGGTAGAAGCGCCCGCGCCAGGGCGCAAAACTCCAACCGCCGATACCAACCCGGATAGCTGCCATGTTCCCCCTGCCCTCTGGCGCCGCCGCACCAAAATCGCTAAGGGGAGGCGCCAAGGCATCGGAACACGCAAGCCATGGCACTCTCCCGACCAGACGCGCACATCGCCGAGGCGCTGGCGTTTGACGATGTGCTCGTCGTCCCCGCCTATTCGCAAATCCTCCCCGGCCGCGCCGACACTAGCACCCGCCTCACCCGCAGCATCAGCCTGAACATCCCGCTGCTCGCGGCCGCCATGGACACGGTGACGGAAGGTGCCATGGCCATCGCCATGGCGCAGCAGGGCGGCATCGGCGTCATTCACAAGAACCTCACCACCGAGGAACAGGTGGCGCAGGTTCGGTCCGTCAAAAAATTCGAGAGCGGCATGGTGGTCAACCCGGTCACCATCCGCCCCGACCAGACGCTGGCGGATGCCCGCGCGCTGATGGCCACCTGGCGGATCAGCGGCATTCCCGTCGTGGAGGGCGATGGGCGCCTCGTCGGCATCCTGACCAACCGCGACGTGCGCTTCGCCACCGACCCGCGGGTGGCGGTGCGCGACCTGATGACGCATGAGCGGCTGATTACCGTCACCGGCAACCCTGGGCCGGATGAGGCAAGGCGGCTGCTGCACCATCACCGGATCGAAAAACTCCTTGTCGTCGATGAGGATTTTCGCTGTGTCGGGCTGATTACCGTCAAGGACATGGACAAGGCGCAGGCGCATCCTCTTGCCAACAAGGATGACCTGGGAAGGCTGCGGGTGGCGGCGGCGACCGGCGTCGGTGATGACGGGCAGGCGCGGGCGGAGGCGCTGATTGCGGCTGGCGTGGACGTGCTGGTCGTCGATACGGCGCATGGCCACTCGGCGGGGGTTCTGGCGCAGGTTGCGCGCATCAAACGCCTATCCAATGAAGTGCAGGTGGTGGCGGGCAATGTGGCGACGCCCGAGGGGGCGCTGGCCTTGATCGAGGCCGGCGCGGATGCGGTCAAAATCGGCATCGGGCCGGGGAGCATCTGCACCACGCGCGTCGTCGCCGGCGTCGGCGTGCCGCAATTCTCCGCGGTGATGGAGACGGCCGCCGCCTGCCGCGAGCGCGACATTCCCAGCATTGCGGATGGCGGCATCCGCACCTCTGGCGACATCGTCAAAGCCATCGGCGCCGGGGCGGAGGCGGTGATGGTCGGCAGCCTGCTTGCCGGCACCGACGAGGCGCCCGG
>Ga0116231_10006744_pt1 | contig 21597 bp, 19 predicted proteins | sample S1TSphgellanicum_2_FD_89695 | JGI IMG/M metagenome (GOLD analysis project Ga0116231, IMG submission 89695) | Host-associated microbial communities from peat moss isolated from Minnesota, USA - S1T2_Fd - Sphagnum magellanicum MG | ecosystem: Host-associated > Plants > Peat moss > Unclassified...
ATGCGGTTTGCCACCCCCTGCAGCGTGCCCGCAAAACGATCGACATAGCAGCTATAGCCAATCATCTCCGGCCGCAGGAACCACCCTGGATCGGCTACGCAAACTGTATCTCGTGCGCGCAAATCCTCGCTGCGGGCCAGCGCGCGCGCTTCCATGCCGCCCAGAAAACGATCGAGCCAGGCAGAAAAATCCGGCATGCCGCCATAAAGCCCGGTCAAGGCTTCAATCAGCGCTCCCTTATGGCGCGCCAGGCGCCGCTGAAATTCGCCATCCTCCGGCATCGGACACAGTTTCCCCGCGGGCTCAGCCTCACTTCGGCCAGCCTCGATTTGAACCCAACCCTAGCCCCGCCTGCAAACGATTGCAACACGATCCAGCCTGCAATCCGCCAATAATCGCAAAGATGACGCAATCGTTTGCATTTTATCTTTCCCGCCTATAGCCTGCGGCAAAAAACCAGGGACGTTCAAAACCATGTTCGACACTTTCGGGCAGCCGCTCCTGCATACGATCGACTGGGCGGTCGTCACCCTCTACGCTTTCGGCATCGTCGGCCTCGGCCTTTACGTCTCGCGCAAGCGCCTGCGGCCGGAGGATTTCTTCCTCGCCTCCCGCAACTCCACCTGGCCCATTATCGGCCTCGCCCTGCTCGCCTCCAACATCTCCTCCACCACACTCATCGGCCTTGCCGGCGCCGCATACGCCGTTGGCATCTCGGTGTACAACTATGAATGGATGGCCGGCGTGGTGCTGGCCTTCTTCTGCGTCTTCCTGCTGCCCTTCATTCTGAAAAGCCAGGTTTACACGATGCCGGAATACCTGGAGCGCCGCTACGACTGGCGCGCCCGCATGTATTTCGCCTCGCTCACCCTGTTCCTCAACATCGCGGTCGATGCCGCCGGCACCCTTTACGGCGGCGCCCTTCTGTTCCGCCTGATCTTCCCCCACACGCCGCTCTGGGAAGTCGTCGCCATCCTCGCCACCACCGCCGGCATCTACACCGTCAGCGGCGGCCTGCGCGCGGTGATCTATACCGAAAGCGTACAAGCCGTGGTCCTGATATGCGGCGCCGTGGTGATCGCCATCTCAGCCTTCGCCAAGGCCGGCGGCTGGGCGCACGTGATGCACGCCGTCGATCCCCAGCGCCTCTCCCTGATCCGCCCGATCGGCGACCCGAGCGTGCCCTGGCCCGGCCTGATCCTCGGCGTGCCCATCTTGGGTTTCTATTTCTGGTGTACAAATCAGTTCATGGTGCAACGCGTCATGTCCGCCAAAAATGCCAATCACGGCCGCTGGGGCGCGCTGTTTGCCGGCCTGTTAAAGCTCCCAGTGCTGTTTCTGATGGTGCTGCCAGGCACCTGCGCGATCCTGCTGTTCCCGCATCTGCCGAAACCCGACCTGGTCTATCCCTCGCTGATCTTCACCTTGCTGCCCCGCGGCCTGCTCGGCCTGGTGATTGCAGGCTTTCTCGCCGCCATCATGTCCGCCGTCGCCTCCACCTTCAATTCCGCCTCCACGCTGGTCACCATGGATTTCGTCACCCGGGTTGCCCCCAATCTGTCGGGCAAGGCGCTGGTGCTGACTGGCCGCATCGCCACGCTCTGCTTCATGGCACTGGCCATCGTGTGGGCGCCGCAGATCGACCATTTCCAATCGTTGTGGCAGTACCTTCAGGCAACCCTGGCCTACGCGGTGCCGCCGGTGGTGGCGCTTTTCGTGGTGGGCATGTTCTGGCCCGGCGCCAACGGCACCGGCGCCATCGCCACGCTCGCCATCGGCACCTCCTGCGGCATACTGCTCTTCCTCTCCAACGTCGTGTTCCGCTGGACCGACATCCATTTTCTCTACGTCGCCCCCCTCCTCCTCGCCATAAGCTCGGCTGTTCTTGTCGCCGTCAGCAAAGCCACAGCCACCACCGCGCCGGAACCAGGCAGCGCCCTCGTCTGGACCCCCGCCTTCTTCCACGCCGAATCACAAACCCTTCGCCGTGAACCCTTTTGGCGCAACTACCGCGCTCAGGCCGTCGCATTACTCACCCTCACTGGGGTAATCGTTTACATATTCAGGTAGAAAGGAAGCGTTCTTTTTTGAAAAAAAGAACCAAAAAACTTTTGCTTCTCCGCCGCTCCCAAAGTTCCCGCCATGAACTCAATCGTTCCGCAGGCGCGGGAAATAAAAGTCTTCTGCTTCCGCCGGGCAGGCTTCCGCCTTTTCTTCAGAAAAGAAGGCCTTTCTTCAACCAGCGCCGCCCGGCACCCAAAGCACATCCCCATCCACCCCATTCAAATGCCGCCCCAACACAAACAGCAAATCCGAAAGCCTGTTCAGCGCCCGTATAACTTCCGGATTCACCGGCTCCTCCAAACTCAATGTCACCACCCGCCGCTCCGCCCGGCGCACGATCGTGCGCGCCAGATGCGCATGCGCCGCCGCCGGCGTCCCCCCCGGCAGAATAAAACTCGTCAGCGGCGCCAACGCCTCGTTCAGCTTGACCGTCTCCGCCTCCAGCCGATCCGTCATCGCCGCCCCCACGCGCAACCGGTCCCCCATCTCGCCCGGCACGCACAAATCCGCGCCGATATCGAAAAGATCGTTCTGCACCCGCTTCAAAATCGCATCCGCAACCTCATCCCCCTGCGCATGCAAACGCAAAATACCGATCGCGGCATTCGCCTCGTCCACCGTGCCATACGCCTCCACCCGCGCATCGTCCTTGCGCACGCGCGTGCCATCGCCCAGCGACGTCTCCCCCGCATCGCCGCCCCGCGTCACCACCCGATCGATCCGAACCATGGTCTTACAAAACTCCTTCCCGGCGGGGCGCCAGCAGCCGCAAGGATCGGTCCTCGCCAAGCTCAAGCCCAAAACATCTGGCCGCATGCGGCAACGCCGCAAGCGGCACGTCATCCGCCACAACGCGCCCATCCTGCAAAACCACCATGCGCGTCGCATACGCGGCCGCCAGCTCCACGGCATGCAACACCGCCACCACCAGCCCGCCCCGCCGTGCAAAATCCCGCAGAACCGCCAGAATCTCGTGGCAGGCCGCCGGATCGAGATCCGCCACCGGCTCATCGAGCAACAGCACCTCCGGCCGCGTCGCAAACGCCCGCGCCAGCATCGCCCGCCGCGCCTGCCCTCCGGAAACCTGGTCCACCCGCCGCGCGCCCAAAGCCGCAACGCCGCACATCTCCAGCGCCTCCCCCACCGCCGCGCCATCGTCGTCGCCATGCGGTATCCGGCCCAGCGCCGCCACCTGGGCAATGCTCAGGCCCCAACTGCACCGCGCCCCCTGCTCCACATACGCCATACGCCGCGGATCGGGCCGCCTGGCGCCCGGCAGCAGCCCCGCTAGCGCCCGTAAGAACGTGGTTTTGCCGGCCCCATTCGGCCCGCATACCGCCACGAATTCCCCCGGCCCCGCCTGAAACGAAACCCCGTGCAGCACACTCCGCCCGCCCAGCGACGCCGAAAACCTCTCAAGCCCGATCACAGCGCCACCTGCCGCGCAATCCGCACCAGAAACGGAGCCCCCAGTAACGCCGTCAGCACGCCCAGCCGCGGCTCGCTCGTCATCGGCAAAACCAGCGGCGCTGCCCGCGCCAAGAGATCGGCCGTCAGCAGCAGCACTGCCCCGCCCGCAAGCGACGGCAGCAGGAGCGCCCCTGGCCGCTGCCCAAAAAACGGTCGCAGCAAATGCGGCACCACGAGGCCCACAAACCCGATCCCGCCCGCCACCGCGGCACCCGCGCCGACCGCCAGCGCCACGCCCAGGCTCGCCAGCACCAGTGTGCGCCTCACCGGCAACCCCAGCGTCGCCGCCGTCGCTTCCCCCAGGCTCAGCGCGTCCAGCCGGCGCCCCAACCGCAACAGCAGCGCGCAGCCCACCGCAATCGGCGGCCCCGCCACCGCCAGATGCAGCAGGCTGCGATCCTCCAACCCGCCCATCAGCCAGAACGTGATCTCTGCCAGCGCGAACGGGTTCGGCGCCAGGCTCAACGCCAATGCAATAAACGCCGAGGCCAACGCAGAAAGCGCCACCCCCGCGAGGATCAGCGTCGGCCCCGACAGCGCCCGCCCGGAAAACGCCATCAGCACCCCACACCCGGCCGCCGCCCCCAGCATCGCGCCCCCCGGGAGTGCTATAGCAAACTCTGCCGCCAAACCCCAGTAAAACGCCAGGATAGCCCCCAGCGCCGCGCACCCGCCAATCCCCAGAAACCCGGGATCCGCCAGCGGATTGCGCAACGCGCCCTGCAGCACCGCCCCGGCCAGTCCAAGCCCCGCACCCACCAGCGCCGCCAGCAATGTCCGCGGCACCCGTATCTGCCAGAAAATCAACCAGTCCGGCACGCCAAACCCCGCCGCCCCCACCAGCAGCGAAACACCGATCAGCACGCAAACGGCCACCAGCAGAACCCGCAACGCTGCCTTCACCGTGCCAGGATCTCCGCCGCCCGCACGGAAAAAGGCCCGCCGCAGATCAGCAAGGCAGGTGGCACAGTCCGCCGCGCCAATCCACGCAAAGCCGGATGCCACGCCAGATCTGTCGCAATCGAAGGAAAATCCGGTGCCGTTTCCGTCACCAGCAAGTCCGGTTTTGCCTTTAGCAACCCCTCCAGCCCGATCCGCCCACCCGTCCCTGCATCCTGCCACCCCGCAGCAAGCAGCGCCGCGTCCGCCAACGACCCCGGCCCCGCCGTCCAGCCGCCAGCCTCCCAAAACATCGCCCGGCCGCGCGCGGCATGGGGCAAGCCCGCCAACCGCATCCGCATCCCCGCCACCAGCGCCGCTCCTCGCGCCTCAACCCCCAGAAGCTGCGCCACCTGAACCACCTGCGTCTCGATCGCCCCAAAACTCTCCGGCTGATCGACTTGCACCACCCGCACCCCGCGCTGCCTCAGCAGCGCCACTGTCGTCTGCGCGCCATATTTTCCTGCAAGCACCAGATCGGGATGCAGCCGCAGCACTGCCTCCGCATCGGCCCGCACCGCCGGCAGTTGCGTAGCTCGCGCCGCCACAAACGAAAGCGACGGATCACGCGCCAAAAACTCGAGCCCCGCCACCCGCTCCGGCGCCAAAAGCACCAGCAACTGGTCCGTACACAAATTCAGCGAAACCACCCCCGCCGCCCGCGCCCGCCCGGCAAGAAACACGCAAGCCAAAACAGCGAAGAAAATAAAAGTTCTTTGCTTCTTTCTTTCAAGAAAGATGACTCTTTCTTCTTTTTCTGAAGAAAAAGAAGCAAAAAGACTTTTGTTCCTTGTGGTGGTCACACGTGCGTTTCTTGCAGGCAAAGGGCGCCTTGCTTCACCTTGGACTCGGGCTCGACGTGGATGTTCACGACCAGATGGTCCATGTCGGCCTTCAAGGCGGCTTCGATGCGGTCACAGATATCATGCGCCGTCTCCACGCTCATGGCGCCGGGCACAACGAGATGAAACTGCACGAAGGTCAGCCGCCCCGCCTGTCGCGCGCGAATATCATGTGCCTCGATCGCGCCGTCACCATTGGCGCGCAGCACGGCATTGATTCGCTCCACCGTGCCGTCGGCCGGCGCCATATCCATCAGCCCTCCCACCGACTCGCTGATCAGATGCACGCCCGTCCACAACACATAGGCCGCCGTCGCTGCCGCTACCAGCGGATCGAGCCGTAACTCGCCCGTCAACACAACCAGGCCCACGCCCGCCACGATACCGATCGAGGTCACCACGTCGCCCGCGAGGTGCTTCGCATCGCCCCGCAGCGCCGGCGACCGCGCCTGCCGCGCCACCCCGAACAGCACCAGCGCCCAGCTTGCATTCACCGCGGTCGCAGCCAGGCTCAACCCCACCCCCAACCCCGGTTCCATCAGCAGATGCGGATGCCGCCACGTGCGCCACGCATGTTCCAGGATCGACACGGAGGCGACAACGATCAGCACGCCTTCCACGACGGCCGCCAGAAACTCCACCTTGTCATGGCCATAGGGGTGGTTCAGGTCGGCCGGCTTGGCGGCGAACCCCAGCGCCGCCAGCGCCATGCAAGAGGCCGCCACGTTCACCACCGTCTCCAGCGCGTCCGAATAGAACGCCGAGCTTCCGGTGACCCACCAGGCCGCCGCCTTCAGCGCCAGCACAGCCAGCCCGACACCGATGCTGGCGCCGGCAATGCGCATCACCTTGTTCAAAGGCCTGCTTCCCGCCCTGCTGGAGCGCCTTCTAGCAAGCCGTGCCCGGTCCGCAAAGCGAACGCGCACACAGATTGCCGCTATACATTGACTCTACAAAATGAGATAAAGCCTCCCTCCTGAAGCAAGCTAAAATAGGGCTCTCCCGAGACGGCAACATGAACCTCGCTGTACAACCTACCTTCATCGGAGTGCTCGCCGCCGCCGCACATCTTCTGGTTGTGCGGCTGGGCCAGGTTTTCACTGCGCTGTTAAACGTGTTCGTGCAGCCGGGCTCGATGTTTTCGCTTTGGTCGCTGCTTTGCGCCTTCACGATCGCCTTCGCCGTGCTGGCCTACCGCCAGCGGTCCCGCGGGCGGCCCATCAACCTACGCTCAATCCTCAGAAACCTGTTTCCGCGCCGCCTGATCCGCAGCGCATCGACAAAGGCCGATCTCGGCTTTTTGCTGCTCAACACGCTTGCCACCGGCGCCATGATCGGCTGGGCGCTGATCTCCTTCGGCGCTGTACAGCACCTGGCGCAAGGCGCCATCACAGCGTCTTTCGGGCCCGTCCACAAGCGGTTGGCACCCATTCCGGCCGAGTTCCTACAGACCATCGCCCTGTTCGTGGCCTATGAATTCGCCTACTGGTTCGATCATTACTTAAAGCACGAGGTTCCCTTCCTCTGGGAATTCCACCGAGTCCACCACACCGCCGAGACACTCACACCTGTCACCGTGTTCCGTGTCCATCCGATCGACAGCCTGGTGTTCACCAACATCACCATAATCCTGATGGGCACGACCAACGCCGCGGTCGGCTACCTTACGGGCATGCCTGGGCACGGTTTTACGATCGGCGGCAGCAACGCCATCGAAATCGCCGGCATTTGCCTGATCGGCCATTTGCAGCACTCGCACATGTGGATCCCCTTCACTGGCATCTGGGGCCGCATATTCCTAAGCCCCGCCCATCACCAGATTCACCACAGCACAGACCCCGCCCATTTCGGCAAGAACCTCGGCAGCTCGCTCGCCATCTGGGACGTACTCTTCGGCACCCTGCAAATCCCCGACCGCAAGCGCCAGAAACTGATTTTTGGCGTTGAGCCCGGCCAGCACAGCCCGCACACCATCACCGGCGGCCTCGTCACTCCCTTCATCCGCTGCCTCGCCTTGCTAAAACCCCTATCAGCGCCCCGCCCTATTTCGTCCGAATTGCAGCCCTGAGCCGGGCCAGCGCGTCGTTCAACTCCCCCGGCGGCAGCTCCGTCAGCGGCACCGGCGCCACCACACGCCGCTTCACCGGCACGCAAGCCGGCGCCACCCTTTCCTGCACAAATCGCAGCCGCTGCACCAAAGCCTGCCCGGCGTGACCATTGATCCGCTCGATCAGGGCAGCGGAGAGATGCTGCAACTCCATCGCCATCGCCCCTGAGCAGGCGATCGTCAGCGTCCCCCCGATAAACTTCTTGGGCGCCGTCTCCATCGAAAGCCGCGGCCCCACAATCGCCGCCCACTCCGACATCAGCAGCGCCCCCGCCGGCGACCGCCGCCGATAGGCCGCCCGCGTCAGCCCAGGCACCAACTCCGCCAGAGCTTGCGTGGCGTAGGACCGGCGTTCTGGCTCCCGGGAAGAAAGACTGGGGGCTCTGCCCCCAGACCCCCGCTGGGGCGAGCCGCCCCAGACCTGCATTTTTTTGGAAGGCAAGGAGGGGGGCATTGCCGCGTCGTTGCCACGAAGCGGCTGTATCCCCCCCTCCTTGCCTTCCAGAATGGGGGTCTGGGGTCCCTGACCCCAGCGGGGTCCAGGGGCAGAGCCCCTGGCCTTCTTCTCCCCACCACGATACCCGTTGCCAGACGCCGCGTCCTTCGCCATGCACGCTCCTGCGATGTTGCCTGCGCCGAACCCTGCCGCGCTGCTTGCCTGGTACGACCGGCACCGGCGCATCATGCCCTGGCGTGCCCGCCCTGGCGAGGTGGCCGACCCCTACCGGGTCTGGCTCAGCGAAATCATGCTGCAGCAAACCACCGTGGCCGCCGTCATCCCCTATTTCGAGCGTTTTCTCGCGCGCTTCCCCACCGTCCATGCCCTGGCGGCCGCCCCATCCGACACGGTCATGGCCGCGTGGGCGGGCCTTGGCTACTATGCCCGTGCCCGCAATCTGCACGCCTGCGCGAAACTCGTCTCCGCCGAGGGCGGCGCCTTTCCGCCAACGGTGGAAGGGCTTCAACACCTGCCGGGCATCGGCCCCTACACCGCCCGCGCCGTGGCCGCGATCGCTTTCGGCGTACCGGTCGTCCCGATCGACGGCAACGTGGAGCGTGTCGCGGCGCGCCTCTACGCCATCCGCGATCCATTGCCGGCCGCCAAGCCCATCATCGCCGAAGCCGCCGAGAAATTCGGCGCACACCCGGCAGTCCGCGCCCGCGCCTCGGATTTCGCCCAGGCGCTGTTCGATCTCGGTGCCACGCTCTGCACCCAGCGCCCGGCTTGCGCCATCTGCCCGCTCGCGGAAGGATGCGAGGCGCGCCACCAAGGCATTGCCGCCGATCTTCCTGCCCGCGCGCCGAAAAAGCCCCGCCCGCTCCGCCACGGCGTGCTCTTCTGGTTGACCGACGCAGCCGATCACGTGTTGCTCCGCCGGCGCCCTGCCAGCGGCCTCCTTGGCGGAATGACGGAGTTGCCTGGCACCGAGTGGCGGCCTTCGCCCTACACCGAGGGCGAGGTGCTGCGTGCCGAGCCGATGGCTGCCCCGTGGCGCCGGGCCGGCAAGCTGCGCCACGTCTTCACCCATTTCGAGCTGCATCTGGATGTGCTCGCCGCCCGCGTCGATCGGATCGCCGCGGAGGGTTTTCTGCGCCATTGCGCGGCGCTGGAGGATGAAGCCTTGCCCTCCGTGATGCGCAAGGCGGTTGTTATCGCCCAGGGGGCCAGGGTTTGATCAAGATTTACGCATTGGTGGCAGTGGGCGGGGCCATCGGCAGTGTCGGCCGCTTCTGGCTCGCCATCGCTGTCGCACGTCTCACCGGCCCGCATTTCCCCTGGGGCACCATCCTGATCAATGTTTTGGGGTCCTGCGCCATCGGCTGGCTTGCGGGGCTCACAGTCGCCGGCCGCCTGCCGCAACCTGATCTGGTCCGCGCCTTCGGCATGGCAGGGATCTGCGGTGGCTTCACCACATTCTCATCCTTCAGCCTGCAGACGGTTGAATTGCTGCGCCAGGGCCAGCCCTGGCAAGCCGCCGCCAACGCCTTTGGCTCCATCATCCTCTGCATGATCGCCACCACAATCGGCCTCTGGCTAGCTCGGGCGTAAGGTGGGCTGCTTTGCAGCCCTCCACCTGCGCGCCGGCCCACCTGTAAAATTTGCCCTCTTCAGTAACGCGTAACCGCACCCCGGGTATATGTCCTGGGCCAGGGGTTGCAACCCTCACGCCTACGCATTAGTCAGGCGCCTCACGTAAACGACAACCGCGGCAGTTTCCGCCGCCAAAAAAAGAGGAACGAAGCGCACGATGAGCCAAGCAACCAAGCTGGCACTGACGGTCACTCTTGCGGGCCTAGCCAGCTTTTCCGCCGTAAAGCCAGCCGCCGCCGGCAGCTTCGAGCTTTGGGAAGGCTCGACCGACCAGATGGCCAACGCCTATGCCGGCCAGGCCTCCAAGGCGTACGACGCCGGCACTGCCTGGGCCAACCCGGCCGGCATGGTGAATATTCCCGGCTCCGAATTCGACACCGCCTTCAACTGGATCGATCCCCAGTTCTACTTCTCCGGCACCAACAGCGATCTCCCCGGCGAGACGCAAAGCCACGTGAAGGCCATCAATCCCGCCCTGGCGCCGGCCACCTTCAGCGTCATCAGCCTTTCGCCGGACCTGAAATTCGGCTTTGCCCTCAAATCGCCTTTCGGCGCCCGGATCGATTACCCGACCGACTGGGTCGGCCGCTACCAGTCACTGATCTCCTCGCTCACCGATATCGCCATGGAGCCTTCGCTCGCCTACGCGATCACGCCGCAAATCTCCATCGGCGGCGGCCCGGTGATCGACTATCTCAGCGTGCGCCAGACGCAGGACATCCTGCCTGCCATCGGCTACGAATTCGGCGACATCTATGGCGATGCCCGCGGCCACAGCACCGGTTTCGGCTATAATTTCGCCGGCCTCTACCAATTCGATCAAGATACCCGCTTCGGAATCAGCTACCGCTCCCGCATCGAGCACCGCATCGACATGAAGCAGTCGCTCACGCTTCTGCCAGCCCTGGCCGATAGCCCCTATGGCCCGTTCCTGAAAGAATTGCTCGCCGGCGGCAACACCCCCGGCAGGGGCTACCAGGAGGGCCTCGAAAAATTCAATCTGCCCGACAATCTCGATGCCAGCCTCTACCGCCAGCTCACCCCCGAATGGGCAGTCATGGCCGAAGCGATCTGGACCCATTGGCAGCTCTTCCAGAACATTTCGGTGGCCACCATCGAAACCGGCAGCGCGCCCACCACCAGCGTATTCCGTTTCCATAACACAATCTTTGGCTCCGTCGGCGCAAATTACCGTCCGCTCTCCATGCCCCAACTGATGCTGCAAGGCGGCGCGGGCTATGATGAGGATCCGGTCACCGACGGCACGCGCACCGCACAGATCCCCACGCAAAGCCGCGTGCTGATCGGCCTAGGCGCCAGCTACGACATTTCAAAGCATTTCTCCGTCCAGGCCGCCTACACGCATTATTTCTGCGCCGCCTCCACCATCGACTCCACCGGCACCACCCTGGCCAGCCCTCTGCAATTGCCCGAAGGCCGCCTGCTCGGCACCTACAGCAACTCCATCGACAGTGCCTCCCTAGGCCTGAAACTGCGTTTCTAAGCTCGTCAGATATGTCGCCTCCCGGCGAACCATCGAATCCTGCCGATGCGATATCCTACTCAGATTGTCGCAATTGCGAGTCCGCAGGGCGGGTTGCACCCGCCTCGCCCCCATTCCCGCCCTAGGCGCGCCGCTCACTCAATAAGCGCGTCAAAACCAAAACGTCTGGAGGCCCAAGCCGCTCCACGAACGGCAAGATCGCGAGTATCCGCACCCCCGAATGGCGCGCAATCGCCTCCGCATTCTCTTCCCCATCGGGACCAACCAGCACAACCCCACGCAGCGGAAGATCGCGGCGCAGCAGCGCCTCGATCGAAAGCAGCGTGTGGTTGATCGTGCCTAACGTGCTGCGCGCCACCAGCACCACGGGCAACCCCAGATGGCCAATCAAATCCGCCATCAGCGCCCCGCCACCCAGTGGCACCATCAGGCCCCCCGCCCCCTCCACCACAATCGGCCCTTCCCCCGCCGGCAGGCTGAAATCCCCGAGCGCAATGCGCACGCCCTCCCGGCGCGCGGCCGCCTCTGGCGAAAGCGGCGCAAGCAGATTGTAGCGCGGCGCATGAAGCCGCTCGGCCGGCACACCTGTCAGTCGGCCAACGGTCGCCGTATCCCCCGCCTCCTCCGCAATCCCCGTCTGCACCGGCTTCCAGTACCGTGCGCCAAAAGCGCGCACCAGGCAGGCGGCCACCACGGTCTTACCGATCCCGGTATCCGTCCCGCTCACAAAAACGCTTTCCGGCTCCATCGCAGGAACTTCCGTAATTCAAAATGCTGCCTCGTTGGGTGGGCTGCTTTGCAGCCCACCCCCTTCGCGCCGCCCAATCTTCCGCCAAAAGAACGACTCAACCCATTAAGCGGCCCGAGCAAGACCCGGCCAAACCACAGAAATTGCGGCAATCAGCCGGTCCACATCGGCCGCAACATGCGCGGCGCTCACCGCCAGCCTCAGCCGGCTCCCACCTTCCGGCACCGTAGGCGGCCTGATCGCCACCACAAAAATCCCACTCTCCCGAAGCCGCGCCGCGAGATCGAGCGCAAGCCTCGCCTCGCCCAGGATCGCCGGTACGATCTGCGTCGTGCTCAGCCCATGATCGATGCCAAGCCCCGCCAGCGCGGCGCGCAACCTGGCCGCCTGCGCATGAAGATGCCTGCGCTCGGCCTCCATCCCCGGCACCAGATCCAGCGCCGCATCGATCGCCCCAAGCATCGGCGGCGGCAGCGCCGTGGTATGGATAAAGCCCGACGCACGTTGAACCAGCCAGTCACACAACGCCCGGCTACCGGCCACATACGCGCCGAAACCGCCCAACGCCTTGCTGAACGTACCCATCGCCAAATCCACCCCGCCCGGCACCGTGCCCGCCAGCCCCATCCCATTGGGCCCAAGCACGCCGGTCGCATGTGCCTCGTCCAGATACAGAAAGGCGTTGTAGCGCTCGGCAAGAAGGTGCAGCGCCGGCAGATCGGCCTGGTCGCCATCCATCGAGAACACGCTTTCCGTCACAATGAAGCGCATGCCCGGCGCACCCTCATGCCGCCGCAGCAAATCCTCCAGATGCGCCATGTCGTTATGCCGGAAGCGTATCTGCTGCACCCCGGCGGCGCGGCAGGCGTGGTGCAAGCTGGCATGGTTAAGACCATCGCAAAACGCCAGCGCCGGCTTGCCGAACCGTAGCAGCGAGCACAGCACCGAGGCATTGGCCTGCCACCCGCTCGCGAACAGCAGCGCCGCCTCGGTCTTCTTCAGCGAGGCAATCCTTGCCTCGATCTCCAAATGCAGATCAAGCGTCCCGCTCACCAGTCGCGAGGCGCCGGCACCCGCGCCATAACGCCGTGCATAGGCCGCTGCACGCGCCTTGACCACCGGATGCCGTGCAAGCCCCAGATAATCATTACTGCTGAAATCCAGCATCCCCGCCGGCGCCACGCGTACCTTGCGCAGCAACCCCTGGCTCTCAAGATCTTTGGAAGCCCTGGCAAAAGCCGCATCGAACCGTGACATGCCGGGCGCTCTCCGCCTCGTGGGCGCCTCTGTCAAGAACCAAAAGTTCTTTGCTTCTTTCTTTCAAGAAAGAAGAGTCTTCTTTTCTGAAGAAAAGAAGCAAAAGACTTTTATTCCTACGCTCATGGTAAAATCAAACGCTCTCGAAAAACCGTAGCATCTCTCTGGAGGCGTCGGGGCCTTTGGCCTCGGTAAAACTGCCCGCGCCGCTGCCGCCAGACCAAGCATGGCCGGCGCCGTGAACGCTCCATTGCTCGAGAAGCTTGCGGCCGCCAGGTGCGCGCCGTATGCTGCGGGTGTAGGCAAGTCCGCCCGGCACCTGGCCATGCTCGATCGCCGGCGGCGCAAGCTCGCCAAGCTGGGCTGCCACGGCATCGGCGTTCAACGGGTTCACCGTACTGTCGCGATCGCCGTGAAAAATGATGGTCGGCACGGTGAGGCTGCCCTTGCCCGGCCGGCCTCCCTGCATGGCGGCGAAGGCGGATGGCATGTCATGGGCCGCCCCGCAAGCCAGGCCTGAATGCACGCCGATGGCAGCGTACAGGTCGGGATAGGTGGCCCCCATGATGGCCGCATTCGCACCGCCGGCGGAGAGGCCGGCGACAAACACCCGCCGTTTGTCCACACGGAACTCGGCCATGACGGCACGGGTCATACCGGCGATCAGCGAAGGTTCGCCCTGATTGCGCTGCTGGTCCGCCGGGTTGAACCAGTTCCAGCAGCGCTGGAAATTGGCGCGCGATGTCTGCTCCGGGTAGAGCACGAGAAAACCCTTTGGGCCTGCAAGCTCGTTCATGCGGGTGCCGGCCGCGAAATCCTCCGGCGATTGTGTACAGCCGTGCAGCATCACGATCAGGCCCGGTGCCGGCGGAAGGTTGTTCGGCACAAATAAGCGATAGGGCCTCGTGCCGGCCTCGGCAGAGAACTGCCGAGACTGCATGAATGACGCATCGGGCGAAAGCGCCCCGCCCATCGGGATCGGCGGGGTCAGGCTCCGATCCCGCTTCAAACCCAGGCCACGCTGGATCTGCTCGGTCAGGGCGGAGAGAGAGGCAGGCGGTCGCGCGCTGCCGGAAAAGCCTGCCGCGCGCAGCAGCTTGGAAGGTAGGGAAATTTTCATAGGACAAAGCCTCGCCGTTTCGTCGATGCAACAGCGACGGTTGGCCGCGATACGCACCCAAACGATATGGCGCGCCTGGGAACCAGATTTAAGCCATGCTGCGATGCAACAGGTGCACGGGTGCGGGGAGGGGGGCGGCACGGCCGAGAAGGGCGTCTCGACCGTGCCTTGCGCGGGGATTGGGTAGGGGCATCCCCGGCAAACCGATATTTGAGCATTTCTTACGAAATTGCTACAGCCCTTGCCGCCATATTGGGCACATCTGCCATGCAAAAGGGCATTATTTAATGCATGCTGAAGGCGGTGAAAAGATAATTAAGTTACGAATCAGATGCCTAAGCGTTTTCACTTCGGCCCGGATCGTTACATTTTGTTACTGTTCTGACCTATCCATGCTGTCCTGAATATCCGGGGCGATCGCAGCATGGTTGAGAAGCGCCACCAGCGCCACACCCCCAACGATGTTTCCTAGCAGAGTCGGGAGCATGAAGGATAACGCGAACTCTTGCAACGTGGCGGTATGAGTGAGGACAGCGTAGGCGGCCTCCACCGAGCCGGCAATGATATGGCTGAGATGGCCCAATGAAACGACATAGGTGATCAGCAGCACCGTCCACAGCCGGGCGGAGCGCGCGCTCGGCAGCAGCCACACCATCATGGCGATCAGCCAGCCGGCGAAAACCGAGCGGAAGAACATCGGCGCAAATGGCGACTGCACCGTCTGCACCGCCAGCGAGGCGAGCGAGGCGGTCACATCCGGCCGGAACACGCCTGGGATCGTCAACAGGCCGGCAAAAATCCAGGCGCCTAAAATATTGGCAACCAGCACGATCCCCCACAGCCGCAGAAGGGCGCCCAGCGAAGCGATATTGGGCCGCGTGAGCACCGGCAGCACCGCGGTGAGCGTGCTCTCGGTAAAAAGCTGCTGGCGCCCGAGGATCACGATGATGAAACCTACGCTGTAGCCCAGACTGTCGATGCTTGGCCGCCACGGCTCATCCGGCAGGCAGGCATGCAGCAGCGCCTGGCCAAGAAACGAAAATCCCATCGAAAGCCCGGCGGCCAGTGCCGACCATATCAGCGCCGCCGGCTGCCGCTTGAGCGCCTCCTCACCTTCGGCGCGAACGATTTCGTGGATGACGAGGGCACGGGGTGCGGCATGCGAGGCCGCCTGGTCCTGTTCGTCTTCGTCGAGATGGGGTGAGGAAGCGCCAGCGGTCTGATCCATTCGTGGCCCAACGTGCGGGCCGCATACTGGTTCGGCCGAAGGGTCAAGTTCCTGGCGGGGCTTCCAGCCTCGCCCAGACAGGATCCTTCAGCCGGGTGAGGAAATGTGCATGGGCTTCCAATTGGGCCTCGCTTGGGACCAGGCGCAGCGGCTTGCGGCTGGACGGGCGGCTGTAGGTGAATACGGGCTCACTCTGGGCCGCCTCCGGCAATACGAGGCCGCGCTGCCGGCCGCCGGTAAGTTCCACATACACTTCGGCCAGCAATCGGCAATCGAGCAGCGCGTTGTGGGTGGTACGCTCCGAAAGGTCGATCGCAAAGCGCGTGCACAGCGCATTCAGGCTGTTTGGCATGCCGGGGAAGCGCGCCTTGGCCAGCGCCAGCGTATCGATCATCCGTCTCATATCGATCGGCGGCAATGAAAGCCGGCTCAACTCCGCATTGAGAAAGCCGAAATCGAAGGGCGCGTTATGCGCCACAAGCGGGGCGTCGCCGATAAAGGCAAGAAAATCATCCACGATATCGGCAAAGCGCGGCTTGCCGATGAGATCGCTACGGGAAATGCCATGGATTCGCGTCGCACCCTCAGGTACGTCGCGTTCCGGGTCCACCAGCCGGTGGAACACTTTCCCGGTCGGCAGGTCGCGTACCAACTCGATGGCGGCGATTTCGATGATCCGGTCGCCGGTGAGGGGATCAAGGCCGGTGGTTTCCGTATCGAACAGGATGGAGATCTGGCTCATGCAGATCCCTCTAGATGGGATCGCCGAGTCGTGTCCCCATGCGCGCTCAGTAGCCGCGCGCCGGATCGACTCGATTGCGCAGGGGCCGCCCCGTACCGAGCCGCTTCAGGTTATCCGTCAGCAGGTCGAGTGCGTCGGCTACATAGGTTGCGGGATCGTCGCAGGAGACATGCGGGGTGATGATCAGGTTTTTGGCCTGCCACATGAGTGAGTCGGGCGGCAGTGGCTCCGGCGTGGCCACATCGATGATGGCGCCGCCAAGTCCACCATTTTCAAGGGCGGCGCAGAGGGCGGGCTGATCAACGAGCGCCCCGCGGCCAAAATTGGCAAAACCGGCACCCGGCCGCATGCCGGCGAAAAACGCCTCATCTGCAAGTCCGCGTGTTTCCGCGGTGAGCGGCAGCGTCAACACAACAAAATCCGCGTCCCGCAGGGCGGCCGCCAGGGCCGCCACCCCGGCGACGTCACCATGGCTCGCCGATCCGATTACCTCGTCAAATCCCGCGGCCGGCGCCGCGTTCTGACGCACGCCGATAATGTGCAGGCCGAGGCCGCGCGCGGCCCGGGCAACGGCACCGCCAAGCGCACCGGTGCCGAAAATCAGCACGGTCTTGCCGGCAATAAGCGAGCTGGCGCGTCGGGACCACATAAAATTGCGTTGCGCCGTGGCGAAATAGGGCATCTGCGCATGCAACATAAGCAGCACCATACCGGCCCATTCCTGAAGCTTCGCGGCATGGATGCCGCTGGCGTTGCATAGCGCCGTGCCCGGCGCCAGCCAGTCGAACGGCGCCAGATTGTCGATGCCGGCATTGACCAACTGGATCAGGCGCAGACCGGCACCATGCTGGCGGATCAGGCCGGTGGGCAGGCGCCAACCCACCAGGGCGGTGGCATTGGCCAGCGCATCCGCCATCTCTGGGTCACCAGACCCGATAAACGAGGCCTCGATCGAAACTGCGCCGCCTGTGCGCGCGATGGCTGCATCGATCGCGGCCTGATCGATGGTCAGTGCCGCGTCGTCCTCCGGGGTGCGACAGACGAGCAGCCGGCACGGTTCCATGCGGGGTTCCATGGTTAGGGTCATTCCTTCGGCAGATGGCACAATCCCCTACCCCGCATCGCGCTTGGGCGATGCGGGGTAGGGGATGGCACATAGAGGCGAGCGTACCTAGTAAGGTCCACACGACAGGAGAGGGTTCCAGGATGGACACACGGAGCGTCGCGACCGTGATCGGCGGATCGGGTTTTTTGGGCCGCTACATCGTGAAAAGGCTGGCGGCGGCGGGCCATATCGTACGCGTGGCGGTGCGCGATCCCGCGGCGGCATCGTTCCTCAAGCCCATGGGGCGAGTGGGCCAAATTGTGCCGCTCTATGCGAACATCACGTCCGACGGCACGCTGGCCCGGGCCATCGAGGGAGCCGACATCGCGGTGAACCTCGTGGGAATCCTGGCGGAACGCAAATCCGGCGAGTTCTTCCAGTTGCAGGCCGAAGGGGCTGGGCGGATCGCGCGCCTGGCCGCGGCATCGGGCGTGCGCCATCTGGTGCATATGTCGGCCATCGGCGCGGATGCGGACAGCCCAGCCAAATATGCCCAGAGCAAGGCGAAAGGCGAGACGCTTGTCGCCGAGCATTTTCCGCTTGCGGTGATCCTGCGGCCCTCCCTGGTATTCGGGCCGGAGGACGGGTTTTTCAACCGGTTCGCCTCGCTGGCCCTGATTTCGCCGGTGATGCCGGTGATTTCCGGCAGCAGCCGCTTTCAGCCGGTCTATGTGGGCGATGTGGCGGATGCGGCGATGGCGGCCATCACCCGGCCCGATGCGCAAGGCAAGATTTTCGAGCTCGGTGGCCCGAAAATCATGACTTTTAGGGAAATCCTGGGCTGGATCCTGGCGCAGATCGGCCGCAACCGGCCACTGGTGCCGATGCCGGCGGTGGCGGCCGAGCTCATGTCGCGCATTCCGTTCACCGGGCTCACACACGATCAATTGCTGATGCTCTCGCGCGACAATGTGGCCAATCCAGCCCTGCCCGGCCTCGCCGAACTTGGCGTTGTGCCCACCCCCATTGACCTGATCGTCCCGGCTTATCTGGCGCGCTATCGCAAGGGGGGGTCGAGAGCGGCCGCGACAGTAGGTCCGTAACGGACCTAATTTTATGGTTTAAGAACGCCTGCGATCCTTAGCCGGCCGCCATGCCCGGAGATCAGGGCAGTCACGCTGACCCAATGTTCAAAAATGGCTCGCATCGGGCAATTAACTTCCCTAATGCTGCGTCAGCGCGGCACATTGTCGATGCTGCGCGCCGAGGGAGCGACATGCCATGCCAGACCGGATGTTGCAGTTCACCCATCTCCATCAGCACCAACCGGAAAAACGGGGGGTTGCGGAGCGCCAGGCCGATTTCGACGAAATCTACAAGGATTTCGCGATCGCGGAAGCGAGCGCCCAATCCAGCCGCTGCAGTCAGTGCGGCGTGCCGTTCTGTTCCATTCACTGCCCGCTCAACAATAATATCCCCGATTGGCTGAAACTCACTGCCGAGGGCAGGCTGGACGAAGCCTATGAGGTGAGTGCGGCCACCAATAATTTTCCAGAAATATGCGGCCGCATTTGCCCGCAGGATCGGCTTTGCGAAGGCAATTGCGTGATCGAGAAAGGTTTTGAGAGCGTCACCATCGGCGCGGTGGAGCGTTTTGTGACCGACTATGCCTTCGCGCAGGGCTGGGTGAAGCCGGTTGCCCCGCGCGAGGAGCTTGCGCAATCGGTGGGGATCGTGGGCGCGGGGCCGGGCGGGCTGGCGGCAGCGGAGGAACTGCGCCGGCGCGGCTACCAGGTGCATGTGTATGACAGGCACGACCGCGTCGGTGGCCTGATGATCTACGGCATCCCCGGCTTCAAGTTGGAGAAGGAGATCGTGATCCGCCGCTGGAAGCTGCTGGAAGAAGGCGGCATCAAATTCCATCTGGGCGTTGAGGTTGGCCGCGACGTAACCTTCGCGGAATTGCGCGCGCGGCACGATGCGGTGCTGGTGGCCACCGGCGTGTACAAGGCCCGCGATATCGGGGGCCCCGGTTCTGGCCTCGGCGGCATCGTGAAGGCGCTGGATTTCCTGATCGCCTCAAACCGCAAGGGTCTGGGCGATGCGGTGCCCGAGTTCGAGTCGGGCGTGCTGAATGCGGCCGGCAAACACGTGGTGGTGATCGGCGGCGGGGATACGGCGATGGATTGCGTGCGCACCAGCGTGCGGCAGGGGGCTGCTTCCGTGACCTGCCTGTACCGTCGTGACAAGGCGAACATGCCCGGCAGCATGAGGGAAGTTAAGAACGCCGAGGAAGAGGGCGTGAAATTCATGTGGCTTTCCGCGCCCGAGGCTTTTCTGGGCGATGGGCATGTGAGCGGCGTGCGCGCTGTGCATATGCGGCTGGGTTTGCCGGATGCTTCCGGGCGTCAGAGCGTGGAGGTGGTGCAGGGCAGCCATTTTACGGTGAAGGCCGATCTGGTGATCAAGGCTTTGGGCTTCGACCCGGAGCCGCTGCCGCAGATGTGGGCGCAGGATGCGCTGGACGTGACGCGGGCGGGAACGTTGAAGATCAATCCTCGGTCTTTCGAGACGTCGCTGCCCGGCGTGTTTGCCGCGGGGGATATTGTGCGGGGTGCGAGCCTGGTGGTTTGGGCGGTGCGTGACGGGCGTGATGCGGCGGCGCAGATGCACGCGTATTTGCAGCCTTCGGCGCGGCATGGGTATTTGGCGGCGGCGGAGTAAGGAAGGAAGTCCTTCTTTTCTGAAGAAAAGAAGCAAAAGACTTTTGTTTCTTTGGGTGCATGATGCGGCTTGTGACGCTGCGAAGACATAAAGTTTTTTTGGTTCTTTTTTTTCAAAAAAAGAACGGCTTACTTCCTTCCGATGTGGAGCAACGCGATGAGCGAGGATTTTGTAGCATCCTGGACAGCAAACGCGGCCCGCCTGAGTGACACCTACTCCTCCTCGCAGGAACACGATGCCTGCGGCGTGGGCCTGATTGCCTCGCTGGACGGCAAGCCCAAGCGCGCGGTGGTGCAGGCCGGCATAGATGCGCTCAGCGCGCTGTGGCACCGTGGCGCCGTGGACGCCGATGGAAAAACCGGTGATGGCGCCGGCATCCATGTCGAAATCCCGCAGGATTTCTTTGCCGAAGCCATCGAACGCGGCGGCGAGCGCGCGCAATCCGGCCGGATCGCGGTCGGCATGGTGTTTCTGCCGAAGACGGATTTTTCCGCGCAGGAACGCTGCCGGCAGATTGTGGAGGCGGAGATCCTGCATTTCGGCTATCAGATCTATGGCTGGCGGCAGGTGCCGATCGATGTGAGCGTGATCGGCGAAAAGGCCAATGCCACGCGGCCGGAAATCGAACAGATCATGGTGCGCAACACGCTGGACAGCACGCCCGAAAATTTTGACCGTGATCTCTACATCATCCGCCGGCGGATCGAGAAGGCGGCCATCGCGGCACAGATACCGGAATTCTATATCTGCTCGCTCTCCTGCCGCTCCATCATCTACAAAGGCATGTTCCTGGCACAGCATCTGGCCACCTTCTATCCCGACCTGATGGATGAGCGGTTCATCAGCCGCTTCGCGATCTATCATCAGCGCTATTCCACCAACACTTTCCCCACCTGGCGTCTGGCGCAGCCGTTCCGCACGCTGGCGCATAATGGCGAGATCAACACGGTTTCCGGCAACACGAACTGGATGAAGAGCCACGAGACGCGGCTTGCGGCCGGCGAACTGAATGCATTCATCGAAGATATCAAGCCGGTGATCCAGGCGAGCGGATCGGATACCGCCGTGCTCGACAACGTGTTCGAGTTGCTGATCCATGCCGGCCGCGATGCACCGATGGCAAAGGCGCTGATGATACCGGCGAGCATCGGCAACGATGCGACGATGCCGCAGGCGCATGCCGACATGTTCCTCTATTGCAACGCGGTGATGGAACCGTGGGACGGCCCGGCCGCGGTGTGCGCCACCGACGGGCGCTGGGCGATCGCGGGGCTGGACCGCAACGGGCTGCGCCCCCTGCGCTATTCGGTCACGGCCGATGGATTGCTGATCCTCGGTTCGGAAACCGGCATGGTTCCCATGGAGGAAAGCGAAATCCTGGAAAAGGGGCGTGTTGGCCCCGGAGAAATGATCGGTGTCGATCTGGATGACGGGCGTTTTCTGAAAGACGAAGCGATGCGCGACATGCTGGCCGCGCGCCATCCCTACGGCGCATGGACAGCTGGCATAAAGAAAATCGATCATATCGTCAAAACCGACGCGCCGGAGCCGGTGAAATACCACGGCGAGGATCTTCGCCGGCGCCAGCTTGCGGTGGGCGTAACGCTGGAAGAGCTCGAGACGATTCTGCACCCGATGGTGGAGGATGCCTCGGAGGCGATCGGCAGCATGGGCGACGATACGCCGATCGCCGTGCTCTCCGAACATTATCGCGG
>Ga0116231_10006745_pt1 | contig 21596 bp, 14 predicted proteins | sample S1TSphgellanicum_2_FD_89695 | JGI IMG/M metagenome (GOLD analysis project Ga0116231, IMG submission 89695) | Host-associated microbial communities from peat moss isolated from Minnesota, USA - S1T2_Fd - Sphagnum magellanicum MG | ecosystem: Host-associated > Plants > Peat moss > Unclassified...
AACTCCCGAGGCAGGGAAAAAGGGATTTAAAAAAAAAAAAAGAAAAAAAAAAAAAAAAGGAGAACCAAACCCCCGGGGGGGGGGGGGGGGGGGGGGGCGCAGCAAAGTGCGTATTGAATGGGAAAAACAGCAGACATCGAAAAACGTCGATGAGATTGCAGACGACAAACTCCACAAAAACCACTGAACCAAACCCCAGAGGACTTCCTGAATCTAAGAGAGGACAAATTCACAACCAGGAACCCTCAAACAAGAAACCGACGATACCGAACATTCAACTAAAAACTGGTAGAACTCCTGAGAAGCCTCGGTAAATTTCTCTCCACGTAAACAAGAAACCCCGCCGCTCCTCCTAGCACAACAGAAGAAACAAAAAACCTTGCAAAACAAAAAACGGATCACATACCCCCTGCGGATTGTGAGGCTGGTTGTGGAGGTAAACAGGCTGACGCGGCTCGAAAGGTGGCTGCGGCAAGCCGAAAAACGGATGTCCAAGTCCACCACGAGAACCCAAAAAGGAACCAAAGGAGCCTCCGAAAGGTCTAGTGAAAAACGGATCACTGAAGAACGGATCGTTATCGAACACATCAAACAAACTCCTCATCCCTCCCTGAGAGCCGAACCCCGCACCACCACCACCACCACCACCACCACCGACACCACCACGACCTCCTCCCATCATCCCGAATCCAAAATTGGCAAACGGATCCGGAAAACCATCAAAAGGCCCCGGCCGATTTCCTCCTCCCCCCTGCATCTCTCTCCCTAATCTTAGTTCTCTTATCTGAACTGGAAAGGCCACCAACTCCTCAGCTTACTCCCTCCCCTTCGCACTACTTACACACGCGGCTACTGAACTAAAACCTTTTATGTCACAAGAAAGGACTTGGCACAGGATTTCACAGACCACAAAAGGACTGAACAGCAGCTATCCTCTCCTCCACCGCAAGACACAGATCCACGGACAGCGAGCGCGAGGGCACAAGCGCTTACGTATTCGACCATCCGCGAATGCGCATCGAAATACGTCCGAGTGCGAAAATGCACCTCCAAATACGTCTGACGACGGCGAATTCCACCATTACGGTACAATACGCCAAAACTGCGAATTCCACGAATTCTGTACAATACGACCCAGTGCGACTTCCAGAAACGTTGTACAATACGAATCACCTGATGATATACGAATACAATGCAATACGAATAGCTGAAAATATACGAATACTATACAATATACGAAATAGTTGAATAGGCTTGGGTGCAGGTGTGCAGAAAAAAAATGTTATGGGCCAATGAAATTGCTGTATTTGGGTGATCTGAATTTTCTTTTTTAATAACTGAAAAACTGCGGAATATGTTACAATATGGCCAACTGTGAGGTTCCACAAATACGGTACAATACGACCCGCAGCAAATTCCAGGAATACTGTGCAAAAATACGAATAACTGTGATGCATTCTGCAAAAATACGTTAAGACTACCAAAAAAAAAGTGCAAATTCCATGAGTACCTTTATCATCAATGTAAACAACTGTGAATTCCAACTGCAAATTCCACGAATACTTTATAACAATCTGAATTATTCCAACTGCGCATTTCATGAATACGTTGTTATATGAACACTTGCAATTTCCACAAAATACGTTGAAAAGTAAAAGAATTAGGGTTAAAGAGCTACACACCCTACCGTCTAGGTAGTTAGTTTGGTGTTCTTTTTCCAACCCAACAAAGAAGGCTCAGAAACTTATATTTACCATTTTGTCAGATTTTTGGTAAGAGCTTTAAATTCACCTAACCCAAACCCTAACCCATCCTTCATCTCTTTTTCTTGCTCTCTGGAGTCTGGACGTTTCTAGAACTTAAGTCTAGAAGCACCCTTTTTTCAATTTTTTTGGGTGGCCAATTTTATAGAGCCCTAAATAGCCCAATAGTGGGTTGTAAAGTGTAGTAGGGGTGAGGAACCCAGTCTAGAGTAAGAAAGTGAAGAAAGAAACAGGCTGAATGAAGGATGAAGGATGAGCTTTTGAGTCCTTGAGGGAGATAAGACAAAAATAAGCCAATTTTCTAGTGCTCTTGGCATCAATTTTTCAGAGTGAACCTTTTTTTTTTTTCTTTTTTTTTTTAAATTTAAAAAAAATAAATTTAATTTTTTTAATATTTAATTTTAATCTGCTGTTAAAGGGACATTTCAAAAAAATGGAATGCCCCTTGCAGCCAGCGTTATGTCTTTCAAAATGTCTCACAATTTCTTTTCATTTTTTTTTCCCATAAGTATCACCAAAAAATAAATTAATGCAGATCCTTATGCTAGGTAAAACCCAAGGCTAAGGGCTTTATTGTAATGAGGGCCCATATGAGGCTATAGCATGGGTCCAATTCTGGTAAAGCCCTTTGCCATGGGCTTTTTGATCCTACACATAATGCCTCTATCATCAGACTTAGCCTCACATAGAAACCTTCCAACCTAATAAAGTTATTTGTATAAAGTATATTAAATTTGGCTCCAAAACCTTGTGTCTCAGCAATACATGGGCCAAAATGCAATTCACAACATGAAAAGCTTAGAAAGCCCATAAATAAGAAATTCATTTTTGCACTCAAACTTGGGGTCAATTAAGTTTGGTGTCAAGTTGTGGTGCTCGTTGTAAGCAAAGCTTTCTAGTGTTTTTAATTTTGTTTCTCATGTTTTCAATGAAAAGGTTGGAGCATTGTGAGGAGAGGTTTTATATTCATGTCAATCTTCATTTCTTGTGTTTTTTTACAAGGAATGTTATGCATAGAGAGATTTCATGTTTTCATTTTAGTATATTGTGCAAGGAATATTGCATAGAGCAATTTTCATGTTGTTTTGACAAGGAGCATTGCTTGGAGGTTTTGTGATGTTATCAATGAAAGCTCTAGGTTTTTTGTGTGGTGTTTTAAGTAAAATCTACTAGTCTTCCAACTTAGGCTTTAGCATTTTGTCGTAGGTTTCAACATTTTGTTTATTTATATGCTACCTTAAAATGTTGAATTGTTGTTCATGAATTTCAAAACTTTCTTGAATAATTGTTGAATGTTGGGTTTGTAACTTGCATCCCTTATGAACTTCCTTTTCATTAGAGGTTACATAGAAATTAGCATTGGTTCTAGTTCTAGAGCTTTTAGAGTTTGAATTTATTTTTTTTAGTTTTGTATTTTTCTTTCTTGCTTAGTGAGTGCATCAAAGCAATTGTTTGATAAAAGCATTACAATTCAAGATTATTGGTGGATTTTGATGCTTTCATTTGTCACTTTTTTTTTTGGCTGAATTTTTTTCATTTTTTTCCCCTTGGAGATCTTTGTTGGTTGATTGGCTTGAAAGAGTAATTTGCCTTGAATTTTGGAAACCTAAGCATCAAGGTGATTTGAAGGTCCACTATTTGAAGCATGACAACTTACATGCATAGTCCTTCCCTTATCATGTTGAGTTCGGAATGTTGGTCCTCAATCCAAGTGACTTTACAAATAGCTAAAGAGAAAGGGTGAGAGGGCAAAAGGAAGCCCAAAGGTAACCCTAAACATTGGTTGTTTTTATGTATAACTCTAATGTCCCACATGAGTCATTAAAAGTTTCACTACTTAACACATGAACATTATTGTATTATTTTACATTTTTTTTCACAAACGACGAAAAGAGAAAATAAGGCACCATTTAGACTTGGTGTTAAGAAAAAATGTTAAAAAACCTTTAACAATCATATAGCCATTATTCGATTTTCACTTTTTTTGTTTTAGTGTTAAAATCGTTTTTCTTAATGGGTCAAGAAAATAAGACCATTTACACCAAAGGCGTTATTATGTGTCACCCCTTCTTTTGAAACCCTAAAGTTTTTTTGCCATTCACACCTAAAAAAAAAAAACCTAAACAATTATTATCTAGTTTTCTTCTTTAGACAAAAGTCTCATCACCATATCTCCTTTTCATTTTTTTCTACTTTTACCTTTGCAACTATTGCTTTTTTGCACCCCGGCTGATGCTTCTCTCATTGTTTTCTTGTGGACAATTTGATTCTTGATCTTCACAACCCTTGCCATTGAAATGGCATTGGCAAATAGATCAATTGAAATTTTGTTTTCAATTTCAAAAAATGCACATATTGTAGGGCCTTGGAAGAGCTTTAAAAAAACACAATAAATAAGAAATGATTTTTTTGTTCACTATTTTCAATTGGCCAACCATGCATAAGATTAGTTTAGGTGGTGGGATTTAAATTGTCTCTCACTTTATATTATCCATTTTTTTCTTGTTTATTGGGTGGGGAGAGGGAGGACATTTGATTTATAATTTGGATGTGACAAATTCTAATTGAGGCCCACATTGAAAGTGTGGGCAAAGATGTTCTAACTTATGATCTATTACCTCCACATATAACTGATAATATGGATTAATTATTCATTAAGTAGTTTGGGAAACCTAAATGAATTAGCACTAGTGTTCTTTTAAGGATTTTTTTAATGTAACTTAATGCGCCATCATCCATAGGAATACACTGTAAGAAAAATGCCAATCATCTTTAAAAAGATTTAACCAAATCTAATTAAAAACTAAATATGTAATATAAGATTTTTAATCAACTTTTTATCTTTATGGCTGCAACTTGAAAACCAATTGGTGATACAAAGCTTTCAAAATTGTTTCATTATCAATTTTTTGATTTTAAATTTCATTTTGTGGTGAAATTTTGCTAATGAAATGTAGGTTGATCATAATGCACCATTTAAACAACAATGTGATTTTTATAAAAAAAAAACAACTCCAATAGAAAATGCTTAAACAAACCTAAATGGTAAAAAAACTTCTAAAGAACATTTAAAGGCCTTATACATAATGTCAGTTGAAATAAATTCCATTTATAAATTTCTCATTGCACCAAACCCATTGAGTCCATGTTTACTAGTTAATTTTGTAATTACATCCATGGTTTTATGTAGTTCTTCATCATATTAACAAGACAAACTCAACATTATAAGCTTTTAACATGATTCAACATAGAAGGGTTTGGTCATTCATCACTTTCTCACCATTAAAGTTTGTTGACATTGCATTATTTTTTCACAACATTATATAACCCTTGTTGCGTTTGTACTATTCGAACTATTAATTTTCCACAGGAATTGTTTTATAGAACTAGACCTAATGTTGGTAGGTTGTTGATTTTTCGCATATTTAGGTCAAGTTTTAGGGTATCTAGATTAGATGTTCAACATTTTGTTGGAACCACCATTGGAACCATATTGGACAATCAACCTCTTTTGAAAATTGAATTAGAACTTGAACGAAGGTGCAAGCAAGATACAATGAACCAATGGCATTAAGGATTGCATGTTTTTTTGCCCAAAAATAAAATTTTCATACAAAACATTATTTGAGTGAATTTTTTTGCAAATTGTTATAAAAAATGTTTATAGTTCCCCCAATACATGACACAGTTTTTTGTTTATCATTTTTCAATAAATAAGAATATTTGAAAATGTGTAGATTTTTTTGTAGATTTTATGTTGTTTTTTAAAAATGATAATAATTTTAAATCATAAACCCTAAACCAAAAATTCATCTTTTTATATATTTTTATTTTTTTAAATAATAAGCTACAATTTTTCTTGACACATTATGTACATTATACCCCATTTATATGTGGTAAAATATTTTTCAACTTTAAAAAAATTAAATCAAATTTGAAAATTTCTTTGAATTTTTAAAGTTTTAGAATTCCACAAAATTTTAAGGTATGTGTGTTTTCTGAATGCGACTAATAGGTTTTCATTCTTGTAATTTTTTTCTCATCAAATCTTTTTATATTATATGAGTCCTTTTGATAGTCCTTTGTAAAATTGATTATTTTTTACGCAATGGGTGTTCAATTCCAAATGTTTTAAATTAAAACCTAAACCTAAAATTTTATCAAATTGATTTTGGTTTGAATTCCTTGAAATTCATATAAACGAATAAGCAACAATTTGCCATGATTGCAATGATTTTAAATGGAAAAATATAAATATTTATTTAACTTTATCTATTTTTTCTACAATTTGACGCCCTTTTTGGTTCATTGGATTGTGATTGCACCCACTGAGGTGTTGTCCTTTTTAAAACAAGTTTAGATTTTCAAGGTTAAGAAGTACAACTTTTCAAAAAAAGAAAACTTAACCTATTTTTTATGCAAGTAGTTTGTTTTAAATGGACATTGTACATAATTAATATTACATAATTTCTATCTTGGAATATGTGTATTAGTTGAACAAACTAATATTACAAAAAAAATTATTGTGTGTAATGGAGATGGAACCAAACATGATTTTAAACTAAACCAAGCTTCAATTTTGATAAAAAAAAATACTAGAACCAAAGGTTTTATAAATCCAATGAATTGGTTTCAAGATCAAATTATAAGTACCACCAAAACTTTACTAGGATCAAATTGGAACCTAGTTTGGTGTGAATGGGGTTCTAATTATTTTGTGAGTTTATAAGGTTTATCCTAATTGTGTGTATTTGGAGTTTCATATTTAGTGTTATGAGATTCCCAAGTATTGTAGGAGTGTGAGGTGTGGTTGATGTTAATTTTTATGTTTTTATTATGCTCAGGTTTAAATTGTTAAATGTTTATGGACGAATTTGATTTTGATTCAAGTGTGCATGGTCTCATATGTGTGTGTGACTTTATTAATTTTGATAGTGTTGGGTGTTGATTTAGTACCAGTAACATTTGTTATTGAAATATTGCTTGTGAAAAATTGAAAAGCAAATACAAGAATATATAATCACAATGGATGTTCATGCACATGCACCCCCATATTTTGGCATTGTAAAGTATATTACTAGTTGTCTAATTCAAACAAACTTTGCCAACCTTTAAATTGAAAGAATAATGTTTATAGGATTGGTTAGGATTGATCTTTGATATCAAAATGATTTGAGAGCATTCTTACATAACATGCATGGAAGTCAAGACTCAAAACATTTTATGGAACACAAGGGAACAATTAAAATAATGTGGCTTCACCAACATCCAATATTTTGGAGAATGCTCAAAGTCTCTTCATAAAAAATGAGGATTCTAAAAATGAGTGAGAGAAAAAGAAAAGAGAAAAAAAGTGTAGCTATAGTGGTGGTCATAGACTATAACCTAATGGATTTTAAGGATTTCAAAGAAAGAAGAAATTGGAGAGGTTAGCTTTTAGTTTTGTGTTAAAGTGGTTCTTATTTTGGAAAGTTTAAGTGGAGGTGTTTGTTACGTTGAATTGTGGGTACAAGACTTTTCTCAAGCGATTATTATGATAATTAATTTAGTGTGTAGTTATTGACTATGTTTTATGTGGACATAAAGTGATTATTTAATTTTAGTTGTGTGAATTTTTTTTATTTAAGTGCTTAGTGTAATTTAGGTGTTTTGCACTTGACCATGTCTTGTTGGGTCATTTATATTACAACTATGGGCAACATGTAAATTAAAAGTCCATGTACTTATTAATAACTAATGTAGGGGTTTAATTTTGCTATAGGTGATTTGGTTGTTACCAATTATGGTTCATTTTATAGATGGACTAGGATTTAAAATATCTTTTTTATAAGCTATAGATATTACTTTTCATGTCTTCAAAGTGGGTTTTATTTGCTAATTGGTGGTTGCATTTGAGCGTTAGACTTTTCCATCCATAACTTACTAAAGATCTATGTTGTAAGTTGTGTATGTTTTTGAAGGTGGCTTTCTTTAGTAAGGGCACCTAAATCATTGAACCTTTTCTCATATTGTTGCAAATAGTGCTTGTTCTTGGGGCATGGGGTATATTTGATCAAGGCATTAAGGTGAGGCTTTGGAGAAAAAGTCACACATCCAGCAACCCCAAGAAAAACAACAACCTAGGCATTTTAATTTCAAGCTTTGGATACGGATTTTGAATTGGAGGAACTAGTGTATTAAAAGTCACACCACATGTCTAAGCCCATCTATATGATTTCTTATTGTGGCCATTCACCCAACTTGTATATGAATCAAGATATTTTTTTAATGTCATATTTGTTTACAAAAAAGGCATATTGGAACTTGTTGTTGTGATGACAATGGCCATTCAATTGGCCTGAAAAACATACATCCAACAAGTTGTGTTATACACAATGGCCTTGCCATTAATTTAATACCAACAATTCATATTGTATAATAAATTGGTCATAGCTAGTAGGGGAATTTTTTTTTTAATCTATTTTAATGTACATCATCATGTTGTAAAATTTTTTTTGTCATGATTTCTTTTTCATTTTGAAACATCACATTGATTATGAGAAAGCTAAAAGGGCTCTCACATTAAATGATGTCATGTTCTAGGAACCTATCTAAACATTTTTTTTTTTTTTACCAAACCAAAACCAATAGGGAAATGTTCCAACATGATTTTCAATTTTTTGTAAATCTAATGAACTTTTTTCTCAAAAAAAAAAGTGATCAAATATTCCCATTTCACATTTGTGCAAATTTTCAAACCAAAAAAAAAAACTAGTCGTGACATGTGTGTTTGAATGTTTTCAATCACAATGTCACATTTTGAAAGAATTACATGAACTTTTATATACGATGGGTGCCATAACTATTTTTGAAAAAAATAAATTTAATATTTAATATTGTGGATTATGGATTGGTGACAAAGTCCTTGGGGCTGGGTGCACATTTGAGGAGGAGACATAGAAAACAAATTGTCAAAAGATGAATATGAATTTTTTACAACCAAATTAGGATGAATTGTCTCACCTAGTTTTTAGTGGGCAAAATCCCTTGAAGCTACTATACTCTATAATGATCCTCAACACCATATCCCTGCCAACAAAGGAATAGTCTCAAAATTGAGAGTTGTTGCTCTAACAATTATGTTGCAATGATAGATGTGCAAAAATCACCCAAGTGTAAAAATGAACTCAAGTGTTTTGACATCAGTGTTAAATGAACTTATGCAAAGATCACATCATGTAAATGTATTGTAGTTTTATCTATGTATCATTTGAAATCTAATAAATTAATAATTAATTATCAATTTTAGAAGTGATTGACATCTTGTGTTGCATTTGTTGCAAAATGTTTAATTTTGGGACCATATTGGACCATCGTTTACTATTAAAAGGGGAACATCACTGAATGTAAACAAAGATCTTGAAATATTGAAAATTGAAAAAACTATTTGTCACATGTTGCCTTCAAATTACCATTGTGCGATAAAGTTTTGTAAACAACCAAGGCGTTTTGATAATATTATGTTGCACAAATAGGCCACTATCAAATGTTAAGTTGTTTGCAAGTTTGCACTATGATGAAATTTGGTTTTAGAAATTGCAGTCCCAAAAGGGTTTGTACCATATTTAGTGTAAGGCTATTTATGAAAATTTGCTTTTAATCAAATCAATTTTGAGTATTTTTTTATTATTTTCATAATATGAAACATAAGGAACTATTTATATTGTGTCCAAACTATTTGCATATGCAACATATATATTGTGTATAGACTAGGGGATACAAGTCAAATTTGCAAATACATTATTTTTGTGAAATTGCACAAACCTAGATTGTACACCTAAAGTCTTGTCTTTGATGGTAGAGGATCAAATATAACTAAAGACATTCAAAAAATGTAAATACATTATACAACTAAGATTGGATTCCGCAAACTAAAGATTGAAACAGATAATTGGCAAGCTTCTTTCTCCTCGTACATGGTAATGAGATATCTAAATGATCAGATCTTTTGAAGCTTGATATTACAACCCAAATTGCAAAAGGTTGGGCTTCAATCTACATTCTAAGCTTTAATGGAACAATCAAAGAAATGTGACCGTGCAAAACATGGAAACTTTCTCTATTACATTAGGGCCCTTCACTTGCCAAAATATGAATTTTGATCAGTTGAGATAATCTGTAATTTCGGTCCAACTCTTATCTTTGTTTAAGACAGTAAGATAAAGCACTTGCCAACACATGAATTTCCATCCAACCCTACCATTTATTTGAAAACAATCACACAAACCAATTCCAACCTATAGAAACTCAGTCCAACCCTAATTATGTTCATTAAAACACAATCACACCAACACAATTGTTTCTGCATGATCCATTGTCCCATGTCAAAAGCACCAAGATTGTTCACACAAAATCAATTGATAAGAGATCATGAAGATCCAATCATACAAGAATTCATTTTTTACATGTACAAACAACTAAAACAAATTAACATGGTGAGGAATACAACAATACTTTAGTACAGAATTATTTTAGAGATTTACAAAACAACAATATTTTTGGGCTACTCCCAAAAATCGTTACTTCTAGGGGCACTCATCTACAATGAAATCTGAGATTTTCTTTTTCTTCTTTTATCAGACTTCATTTGGCCTACCATCAGCCCTTTTCAATCATAATTGTGTACAAGACATTATGGAAAAAACAAAATTTCAATACAAGTCATGACCCTCCCCTAAATTGTTGTAACAAAATGAAGGCATTTGATCCCAATGAATCAAAATATGTTTCAGATTCAGAACTGACTTTCAAACTCAAAAGTTTTGCATGTCTTTGGATTCCTTCAGAAATGGTTTTTAGATTCATTCAGATATGGTTTTTTAGATTCCTTCAGAAGTGGTTGATAGATTCTTTCAGATGAGGTTTTTAGATTAAAGAGAAGTGTGAAATCAGACATCTTTTTCAGATTCAGATTCTAAAATTTTCAAGAAACGAGCAGTTGGAAATCAGATTGACAGGTGTTTGGTTTTAGATCCATTTCAGATGTGGTTTTTCAAGGAATCAGTGTGTTTTTTGATATTCATTCAGTTGTTTTTCTAGATTCACTCAAGTGTGTTTTTTGGAGTCACTCAGATCCAAAAAAGCATGCTGAGATGCTTCTTGAGGTGCTTTCAGATCATGTTTTTCAATAGAAGGAGAAGAAGTTGAAATGATCAGATTGTGGGTTTCCAAGACAAGGGGAAAAAGTTGAAAGATTCAGACAATGGTTTTTCAAGATAAGGAGAAGAAACTGAAGTATACCCACCTTGTGTGTGCTATCATGATGAAAGTGTGGAGGAAACGAAGTGGATTGATGTGAGCAGTTTGATTTCCTTTTCCAGAGTTTCCATTCTGAGCAGGAGATTGGAGTTGGATTTGGTGAGGATTCCGATCTGTCGGGCTTGTTGCTCCAGGCTATCTCTCAGTTTCTGGATCTCTACTTGTAGTAGAGTGTGATGATGAGCTGATTCCGATGACTTCATTTTGTTTACCATCGTGAGATTCTTACTTGACAAGAGCTTGCTGTAGCTCAACATGGGTGTGCAGCAGGCGCTTGAGTCCTTGTAGTGATCCTGATCCTGCTGTATCAACAGCTCCTTATCCTGCCGATTCAAAGCTTGGCACGTTGTTGTATCGCTCTTGATGATGTCAAGCAGCTGGTGGTTGTTGTTGTTGTTCTGCTGCTGCTGCTGTGATGTACTGTTCGGCAGCGCGGCCAGAGGCTTGTACCGCCATTGATTGATCGTCTGCTGCACGTCCTTGCGAATCTGATTCTTCTTCGGTTCCGACTGTTGATCGGAAGTCGAGTCCTTGTTTGATTGCGAGGGAGCGCTCCACAGCTGCATCGATGAGTTGGCGCCGTCTTCTTTCAATTCCGCAGCTCGACGACCACTTTCCCCAACTTCTTCCTCCATCTCATCTATGTCAGATGCACAGCTGATGTCACGGTCCAGGTCGAACTTCTTCGACATTGCGTGGTGGTAGGCAGCTGCTGAGCGCCGCGTCTTTTTGCATGCAACAGAGTTCAAGTAGTTGCTTCTTTGACGTCGAGACTTCGACTGGAAGCTACTTTCAAACACATCTTCTTCACTGATCATGTGCTCTAGGTTCAAAATCTTCAGCAACTTCCTCGCTTGTTGGATCTCCTGCTGGGCTGATCTACTGCGGGCTCCTCGTCGTCGATCAGCTGATGATGAGTACTCATGTGACAGCTCCTCCTCCTCTTCAGACGATGATGTCTCCTGCTCCTCCTCTTCCTCCTCTCCTTCTTCTTCCTCCTCTGTGCACAAACTATGGTCTAGGTCACTGGTGACCTTTCTCACAGTCTGCTCGTTCTTAATCAAAGTTCCCAAGCTTTGTTTACTACTTTTCTTGAGGTTGCCGCCACCGTTGCTGCTGTTGTTCTCCGCCGGGAAACCTCGCAAACTGTCTACCCACAATAGAACTTGAGGTGCTAGCCGAGCTCGTGATACGATTGTTGTGCCAGGATTCATTGCGTTTCTACTTTCGTATGGATTGTGTCTCTTGGACATGAATGTGGAACAACTGTCGTCCATGACCTAATTATCAAGCACCGTGCGGCAGGCCTGCCATCCTTAAACTCCAATTTCTTTATTGGCTCTGTCCTTCAGGGTACAGACATTGGAATGCACCCAGCAGAGACGGGCTAAAATTTGGTATCCCTACATTCTTCTAGGGTGATGTGGAGTCGCTCCCTATAGAAACATTTCCAACATAACTGAAGAAGGATCCCCTTGGGCTTCACCCTGCTAACCACTATGATGTGTTTCCAATTTAGTATGTTGAATAATAATGCTCTCTCCTGGAACGCCACTATCTTCAACACATAGTTCCTGTTTGATTCCAAACAAATCCATTCGCGTCGCAATCTTTGAACCGTGTAAATCATGAGGCAAATAGACTTGATTCCAGGACGTCGCTACAACTTCGAACATGTTCGCCAGTTTTTTTTTATTGGCTCTCCCCTTCAGGGTATAGACATTGGAATGCACCAGAAACAGGCCCTACATTCTAGGGTCAAGTGGAGTCCACTGTAGAAACATGTCTGGCATAAGTGCACTTGGAATTCACCATGCTGAGCACAATGTGTTTCCAATTTAGTATGTTGAATATTTATCATCATCCATATGGATGACATTTCAAGGGCAGAGTCATTATGCGACAAGCGGCTTGTTTTTCTTTTGTCAAGAACAGAACAACAGATCAAGATTCCAATGCAGCAGATTCCAAGTTACACGAAATCTGTTTTCCAGTCTTGGTCTAAGATATGTCAGGTCTTCTACACATACTTCTTGTCTCGGACTCAAGCAGTAGATGATCAATTGCGGGCCGCAAACTTTTTGGAGACCGGTGTGCTCAACGTACCCCGAAGTTTGCGAGCTCCTCCCAAATCAATGAATGCAGACAACAGCAGCTCTCAAAATCTGATGCATCCCTGCAAAAACCAGAAATCCGCCTAAAAATTTGCCTTGCATCTACGGATTAGTTTCAAGATCTGCACGGACGAACAGACAGAACCCGACAAACAAACAAACAGACACACGTGAAAATTGGCGTAGCAACTCCACAATGAATCCGCTCAGGTTCCATCAAAGCACAAACAGAAGAAAAAAAAATTGTTTCAAGAGCAAACAGGTTCAAGAACAAAACCATGGAGAGGCTATTATGACTACGACGGTTGTGCTGGATGGGAATGTTGCGATTGGATTCGATGGCAACGCAACACGCGGCAATCCATCGTCGACGCACACCACGACGGTCCTCCTCGACGCACACCAAAGCGGCAATCGATCGTCGACGCACTCGGCGAGCGTCCTTCTCGACGCACACCATAGTCCTCGGAAACTCCGCAACCGTCCTCGCAAACTCCGCTCCTCGAGAACTCCGCCCTGAAGGCTTCTCGACGCACACCATGGTCCTCGGAAACTCCGCAACCGTCCTCGAAAACTCCGCTCCTCGAGAACTTGGCGCTGTAGGCTTCTCGACGCACACCCTGGTCCTCAGAAACTCCGCAACCGTCCTCAAAAACTCCGCTCCTCGAGAACTCCGCCCCGTAGCGTACTAACCGGGTTGGTTGCACACCGGCAAATTGAGACGGACAAAAAGAGGCTCCTACGCTTTCACAAGAGCTCACAGCGTTTTACCGAACATATTTGGAGGGCACTTTGTGCGCATGAATATTTGTCCTACAAAATAAAAATGATCCTACACCTACGATCCTACACCTACTCGTCAAGTGTGTGACGGATCTTAAGCCTATACATATTGATGCAATATCCCTGGGAATAAGATCCTTCCTGCCCTTATGGAGTGGTTGTGAGAATTCTCCCCATCCCAAGGCTTGCAATACAAGGTTTGCCTTGTGCTTTACAATAGGTAAAGCCCATGGGTGGGGAACATTCCAAAAATGTGGGCCCGGATTTGGCTATTGCCTTGTCCTATGCCCCCTTAATTGGATATTGCCCTCACCCTAGGGCTTTACCCTACACTAAAAATGCATAGAGTATAAGAGGGGAGGGATATATATGTTTACCTATAGGTGTAAGGTCACTCACGGTCCTAAATAGTAGGTGTAGGGTACTTCTTACTTCTATCACACATTGAGGACATTCCAAAAATGTGAGGGTGGACTCGGCTATGATCTCATCGTAGGCCCCTTCTTTTTGAGAATGGCCCCCACCCTAGGAGTTTTGCCCTACACCTACAATCAAATTCGGAAAATGCATACAGCCTACACAGTGCACTCCACTCAAATAGGTACTAGAAATTGATAGGGTGATTGAGCTTAATTGGACTAGTTCACCCACATTGGTATTTTCATTGTTTCAAGTGATGTCCTTAATGTCCATATTAAGCCCCAAAAATGTTAAATTTGAACTTAGAGAACTTGATTTAGTCTAAGCGTCGGATATTTGTAATAATTAAAAATAATTTGAATGGATTTTGGGATTTTTACCATGGTACCAATGTGGGTGATGGTTCACCCAAGGTTAAGTAGGACTTTAGGTTCTTTGTGTTTTTTCCTTTTTCATTCCATCCTTTTGGGTTTGCATTTTTATTGTGTTTCTCTTGTTTAAAGTTGGTCACGTTCATTTTTTTAGTGAAAGTTCGTTCATGGGTCTTAGGAAATTGAAATGCTTGTGGGCTTGCCATGGTTAAAAGACTAGAAAATTTGTTTTGTTTTAGGATGCGGCTAAAGATTTTCTACTTATATTTTCTGTATTAATTTTGCCAACCTTGGGGGAAGGGAGGTCAATCAACCATTTCCAAGAGATTTCATCTTTCTATTGTTTCTTTAATAAAAGATTGTGAACAAGCAACTCATAAGGTAATGATTTTGTGTCAAGTTCAAAGTTCAAGCCAATAACAACAATTAAAATAGGAAATGTTTTGTGAAGTTTCAAAAAGATGAAATTGTCGATTCACATGTAAGACCTGTGAACATTCCTCGAAATGTGAGACCAAATCAAAAATCAAATCATTATGTCATTCCATTGTCTTTTCATTTTAGGGTGTGTTCACACTTGGTGTTAGGCATTCTAGTGTAAAATCCCCTAACATCGTTGAGGACTTAAACCTAGTTACCATGAAGATTTTATGTTAAGCTAACATTCATTTAATGTTAAGCTTTCACAAATTTAATGTAGCCACTTAGGATGCCACCTAGATTTTCATTTAACACTAACTTAACATCAAATGTGAATGCACCATGGGTCAACAATTTTATTTCTTTAAGTGATTTTAAATTATTTTTAATTTGATAAAACTTTGAGTGTGATTTTGAAATTTATGTTTCGATTTTTTAAATCTCTAGTTTCCAAGACTTTTCAAAAAAATTGGAGCTTAATTTAATTTAAAATCGGGTTTAATTTCATCTCCATTGTATGGAACTAAAACCAGTAACTTGCCTAAATAAGTACCCATATTCATGGAATGAGATATTAGTGTAAGAGGAAATTGAAGATGAATGCAACTAGAAAAAATAAAATTCAACAACCAATGAAACAAAGCAAAAATAATAATGAAGAGAAAAAGAGACCCATTTGTTTTCCTTTGGGCTTTGGGGCATGGGGTGTTGATTTGTTCATTTGGGGAAGTGAACCAAACTATCAATTCATTCAAGGTGGAACTATGAGTTGATAACCACCTAGATGTTATTGTATTGAATTATTGGTAGTTCATTGAGTGAGAATTACAAAATAAGTTCAATTATATCTTGGGACTAAACAAAAAGGAATAACACAACATCTTTCATCATTTTGTTTGCTAATGTAACATGCAACCAACACCATCACAATTTATCCCATAAGGTTTGTCCAAAATGATTTCAAAAAAATTGAAACCCCAAGTCCAATTTTGGTTTGGTTCTTGAATTGTTTCATAAAATCATAATTGGTTATAGAAATTGTACTTGGTTCTTGGTTTAAAACTAAAGGTTAGTTGTCAATAAACCTTCGATCCTAGACTATTTTCCCCCAAAACAATAGTGTTAAAAAAAAATTAATCCAATTTTTAAACCATGCCCAAGTTTTATTTGGTTCACCAAATTTCTAAAGAATTTTTTTAAAAAAATCTAGATTCAATAATATTAAGTTCCTATCAGTAGTGAAAAATATAGAAAGGTATTGAAATATATTTTTTCATATTATTTTATTAGCAAATTTTGGTAAATCATCAAATGGATGATCACCACTTTAGTTACATCACAAAATTTGGGAAAACCCAAGCAATGTTTCCTCAACTTTTCCAAGTTGCTTGAATGGCCACATGTGTAGGAATAATATAGCAAATGTGGAATTTTTTTTTATAGAGTTGTTTGTGTGAATGGATTTTTTACATGGGTTAAAACTACTTACAATTGTGGATTTGTCCTTTCATGTCATGTCTAGAGGTGACCATCTCTTTTGTTGAATCAAACAATTGCCTACTTGGAAAAATTATGGGAAACTTTTGGCATTGACATACCAAAGCTACACAACACACACACACACACACACACATTAGAGCCAAGAAAATATAAATTGACCCACATAAATGATGGCCACAAATACACACACAAAAACACATTCTATTATGGGGGAATTGAACCTTACCTTGAGGACTTTCTTGTTGCAACAATATTGATTTACACCCACAACACCACCCCACCCAAAATATACATATTGCACACAACCTACAAGCATTAAATACACCAACCAAAAATGAAACTAATAGTTTTTGAAACTTGATTTGTTTTGTTGTGGCATTCAAACTTCCTTGCTCTTGAAAGTTGGAACTTGCAAAGCATATATCTGGGCTAGGTGACAATATGAAAAAAAATTCATGTGGAAAACAACAACCAAAATTAAGGTGTCAAAGAACAAACATGCATAAAAAAAATAAAAAGAAGTTGATAGAGGCAAATTTTACAAATGAACATTGAATAGTTCCAAAATTTCAAGTTTCAACATCAACTTGCATTGCAATCATATCACACTTTGTCAATCTTCCATGTGTTGAATTGTTGAATGGTAAGCAAATGACACCAAGCTAGTGTGAAACTTTTGTGCAAACATGCGCACTACAAAATCTAAATGGTCTATGAATATATTGCATAACTTAGACTTCATGAAGGCTAAAGTATTGAAACATTACTCATCTTCAATGCTAGTAATCACTTAAATTGTCATTAGTTCTATTAGGGTGAAATATTCAAAAATCATATGAATAAGCAAGGCTAAACCCAAAAGATTTTACCATAACGTAATAACAACATCATGCGGTTCTTCCATGGCCTTCACACAAATATTTGGCATAGTGAGTTTGAACAATGATACCTACAAATCAAAATTGTATGCATCCAAGATTCTTAACAACCCCACATCTCCCTTTTTTTTTTACGTTGGTAATAAGATCTAATGAATGCGTCTTATTACCAACATAAGAATGGCACTGAATGAATGCATCATTTCAACCAAAGGAATTAAATAATTATTTATAAAAAGCCAAAAGAACTTCCACATCACATATAAACTCAAGGTTGGCAACAATTTTTGGTCACTTTGACAATCAATTGCCATGAAAGAAGTCATATACTTTTCCATAATCCTTTTTGTTAAGCTTAACATGCTTATCTAGTGGTTCTTGATGTTTTAAAAAGTTTTGTTGCCTTTAGTTTACAACAACTTTACAAGCTTTTGAAATTCAATATGCCTCTTTGAACTTTTGTAAAAACAAGTGTATAGTGATTGGAACAAGGCTTCCAATCTTGACGTCATTGGGAGCTTATTCAATGTCTAAATCATCAAGTTAGTGCAATGTGTCATGCAATGGACACCCAATCATAAATGGGGCATATTTTTCCTATAGTTACATAGTGACCTTAGTTCATATCTTGTAGAAAACACTCACTTCCATTAACCCCAAAACTCACCAAACACCTTACTAATGTTTTTTTGTGCTAAACTACCATTGATGATCATTTAACTTCAAAAATCAATTGGATGAAACTATCACACCTAGATCCTACTTGAACTTGCTCTAGGGACAACATAGTAGGAATTCAACATCACTTTTAAACCACATATGCATTAACAAAAGTGCAAGTATGGTTATTGATGAATGTCATTTTATCACAAAAAATCGTAATGTAAATTTGTTGCCTTCACAAATTTTTAAGTGTTGTTCAACACTTCATTATGCATATACTCAACCATCAACCAACCACTTGAATCAAACCAATATTTGGAAGTGAAATTACGTACTTTCAACTACTTAAGTAGATATTCATACCCCCATAATTAGTCGTGGGCCTACTTTCATTAAAAAGGTGAAAGATGGTTATAAATTGCACCAATTTTGTGTTATTGTCCTTGACATACACTATGTTTAGTTGTTGCACCACATTATCCTTATAAGTCAAAGTATATGTAATGTCATTCATGTGTTGTTAATTATCCTTCACATAATGAAATGGCTTTTTAGCCACCTTTTTCATAGCCAATTTAATTTTCTTTAGCAACATATTTAGAAAGAAAATCTAATTTGGCAATAAAGATCTTGTTTTTCTTCTTGATTGCAAAACAAATCATGCACCTCACTTCAAAATCAAACCATCTTTTCTAACAACACTTTTAGTCAAAGTGAAGCATGCAACGCACACATATTGGAATTTTCTATGAAAGGCATGTTGGCTTTGTTTTTATATCTTCTTTATTTTTGGAATTCTTTTCAAGGAATCAAATGTAGATTTTGTGTTAGAAAGGAAACAATGCCACTAATCTTTGAATCTTGCATCAAATCAAACATTAAAAAACATGAATGTTAATAGATGTTGATCTTAGATTAAGGTTTCAAACAACAAAGATTTCTTTTGAAGCTAACATTTGATTAGGAAAAAAATATTTATATTTCACATCACTAGGGGGTTTAACAAGATGTTTAGACAAAGCCATGTTACACACAACAAAAAAAAGAAGGTTTGATTCAAGGTTTAGGGTTTGTTACAACTCATCACAAGTGCAAATAATCAATAAAAACACACAAAGCTAACAAAATATGATGTACCTCAACAAAAAGAAATGGCAATTCAAATGACAACATTATGTAGGATTGATGACATAAGGTGATCACAAGAGCAATTAAAGTTTTGCAATCTTTGCGGAATTTTTTTCTTCATGATGATCGTACACAAGAACTCAAATTCCAACATCTTGTGAAGGCTTTTATGTAGGGTCAACTATTGAATAATGACCTTTGTTTCACTATTAAAAAATGAAACATCTAAACTCATTGAAAATTAATCAACCCAAAAAAAAACCCCCCATAAAGACTAACATTATGAATAATTTTTAGTGCAATTTGTTACATTTAAGGTTATTGACTACAAGAAGAAATGATGGGTTGAAAAAAAAAAAAAATTGTTCCATTTTGGGATTTTTTTTTAAAAAAAAACAATAGGGTTACAATATTATGTAGTACCTTAGAATATATATACACAAATATCCACGGTTTGTGAAATAGATGTGTTGCCTAAAAGTGAAACATTAAAACTTCATGGTGGAGAAAAAACTCTAGATTTATGGAGTAGTTAAATAAATCTTAACTTTTAAAAATCTTGATTTTGAAAATAAGAAAAAGAGGTAAGAATAATGGTAAAGTAAATGGATCAAATTTTATAATAAGTGTTGAATTATTAAATTATTGATGGATTGCCCCAATCTACATTGCACAATTTTAAAATGTAAGCTTGGATATTTGAAATTGTCACAACAATTGCATAAGGCTTTAATGAAACAATTTAAAATTTGTTTAAATGTTCTTACATTGTGTTTCAAAATTGAATAACAACCTTTTATGCATTGGATATTTTATAACATATCTAGATGTTGCTAATGAAAAGTTGAAAAAAAATTCATTTGCATTTTGATTTAGTCCCAATAATGTGTCAAGTTTTATTTTGAAATCATGTTGGAAGACTTGTGTGAGCAATTAAATCCATACATCTAATCATTTGCAATATATTTCAATATATACCTTGTCGAAGATGTTATAATTAATATGTATTACTCTCATCACTTTAATTTAATGTTCATTCTGTAATCATTCTTTTCAAACGCTTTAACAAAATGATATGTTTCATTTTTATCCTCAAGAAATGAAAGATTTGTGTAAACAGTTAAATCCATGCATTTATATATTTCAATTTTAATATAAGAGCAAAGTAAAATTCATATGCATTTTTAATATTGTAAGCGAGTAATGTCACTCTCCAAATTTCCTTTACAATGATGCGTCAAAAGTTTTAATTACTATTGAATCGCCCAAAGCTTTGAAATCGTCACAACAATTGCATAAGACTAAACGGAACAACACTACACTAGAAATATCATTCTATGACTAGTTTTTATCAATTATACTAGTCACTTACGCCATTTGTAGTTGATTTGAAACAATCATTTATACTATTTTTAGTCGCTTATCCACTTGTAATCATATAAAACTTATCATAAAATGACGTTTTTGACGTTGTGCAATTTAAATGTTGTTTAAATTTTCTTACATTATGGTCCAATTTTGAACAATTACATTATAAGCATTGAATGTCTTTTCATAAAAACTATCTCTATTTTTTCCCCTAACCATTTACATCCATACATCTTATATATTTCAATTCTAATATAAGGACACAAAGTAAAACTTGTATGCATTTTCCAAGTTGCATTTTTAATATTGTAATAGTAGTCACCACTCATAATGCATAGCAATGCAAAACCCCAAGTTTTTTGAATTACAGACAAACATATATGGCCCCACTTAAAGCTAAAACTCTGGATAAATTGAAGAATAAAAATTCTTGGCAACCAATGAGATGAAGTAACCTACACTCAAAAGGGCCCAATTTTATTTGTTGTTGGATTTTTTTGTTGTTCCCAATCTGTACTCATCAAGTTTTCATTTTGTTCTCATCATGTTCTCAATCTGTTCACCAAGTTTTCAATGTGTTCCCCAACATGTTCCCAATAGCAACACACTTTGTCCCATATGCTTTGCCCCAAAGTTCTACTCTTGAAACTACACAAGCAAAAGGAGAAGACTCCTTTGAAGCATGTCTATTTTGGGAGTATTTAAAGCTTGATTAATTTTCCTTGCAATGGGGCCTATTAAAAAATGCCCAACAGAAAGGGAGGAAAAAACTTTGGGGGTTCTCATAACTAATAAATAATGAGAGAAATTAACTAAACTCCTTGAGAATCAATAAGTCCCACCCAAAAAAAAAAAAAAAAAAAAAAAAAAAAAAAAAAAAAAAAAAAAAAA
>Ga0116231_10006747_pt1 | contig 21594 bp, 20 predicted proteins | sample S1TSphgellanicum_2_FD_89695 | JGI IMG/M metagenome (GOLD analysis project Ga0116231, IMG submission 89695) | Host-associated microbial communities from peat moss isolated from Minnesota, USA - S1T2_Fd - Sphagnum magellanicum MG | ecosystem: Host-associated > Plants > Peat moss > Unclassified...
CAAAAATGTAATTTTTATTTCAAGACCTGCATCATTGTCATGTTTTATTAAAATTCATAAATATAAAGCAAAGTCAGCAGAAATTTTTTTTTTTTTTTTCCAATTTTTTCCTTGTTATCTACTAACCAGGTCATAAAAAAATAATGAAAAAAAAAAAAGAAAAAAAAAAATGCTGCCTCACCATTTGCAGAGGAAAAGTTGCATCTGATAAGGAGCCCTCCAAATACACTATAATTTTCTGCCCGTACTTCAGGATAGATATCTATGCACAGTTTCATGATGTGCAGGATCCAAGTCATGGATGTCACTCATGAAACTAAACCCCATTTCAGGGGTGCCAGAGTGAACCAACAGCCATGAACTATGGATGGATGGATGAATGGATGATGCCTGGACAGGACACTTTTTTTATCATTGGGTTCTTGTTTGCCAGATAACCACCTCCCAATACCTAGCTGAGTGTTCTAAAAGTGTGCCAGAGGTTCTAAAATTGGGGTTCATTCATCCAACTGGATGGCCTCAACACCTGGGAAAATGGGGTGGTGCATGCTTGTGTGGGTGCTGGGTCACACCAGCCACTTGGGGATGTATTAAATACCACATGATACATTGTGGCCCATGCAGTAATTCATGTGGGATGTGGGGGGATTGTTGGTGCTTCTGTTAGTTTGTAACAAGTAGTTTTGGGGGTGCATGTATCCCCAACATATGAAGCTTTTTTTGTTTTTGGTGATAGGCTTCCATTACATAAAAACCATGACACTATGAAGACTCCAAAAATAGAAGATTATGTTAACCTTGCCCTTTGGTCTAGCTAGGTATATTGGTTACAAGGGTAGAAAAGAAGCAACTCCCGTCATAACAGGATGGCTCTCCCCTTCCCCCCCTTCCCTTCCCTTCCATTCCCCTTTAAAATGGCATCCATAAAGATGACAAATATTCAACATACCATATTGAAAACACATGGTGAACATTTTCAGCATGTGCAGGCCATAGCAATTTTTCAGTGTGCTGTTGCATTTGAGAGGCATTGCTCATTTTGTTCCACACATCGCAGTTAGTGTACCTCTGTTGCTAGCTGATTTGAGATAGGCAATGGCTTTTTAGCTTATGATCTTCTATTTTCTTTAATGCTTTAGTGGTGTCCTGATTATTATATGCTTTCATGACATGTGTTTTTATTTGCTTTGTACTTCTTTTGGATGGGTTCCTATCCCTGCCTTTTTGTTATAGAGAGTTTTTCTTCTTCATCATGCCCAAAATGTTTTCTGTAGTGGACTTCACATGACCTTAAAATGTAGGGATACCGAACTTTGGCCTCTTCCTGGATGCATCACAATGTTTTTAACCCATGGGGCAGGGCAGAGTCAATAAATAATTAAATAAATAAATCCCCAACACTCCCAACAATCAATGAATTGCATGGAGTAACAGTAGTGGTATGTGGGGTAGTAGTAGTAGCAGTAGCAGCACTAGATTCTTATAGATGCATTTTGTTGTTGTTATTATTGAGAAGCTTGAGCTCTACTACCTATAATTGTTTTAATGTTGAAGACTTAAGTCCAAGAAGTGATGGAGATGGGTTTTTGGCACTACATGAAGAGAATCATCATGTGTTTGGGTTTTGGTTGTTTCAAGAAATTTGTGTTACTACAGTGTTCAGTGTTGGAAGCAGGGCACTGTTTTGAGAGCTAATGTAATTTGAGCTCAATTCATGTGTCCACTCTGGAGATGATTTAAAGACATGACTCATTTGCACTTGTAGTAAGTGCTAGTCCTGGAAGAGTCATGTCTGGTTGTTTGTTTGTTTGTTTGTTGCTGGTGTTTTGAGAACCTTGTTCAATGAGCTCTAAATCTTGTCCTGTTTGGAGATGGTTGAAGATGGATTTGCACTAGAGTACCAGCAGGGAAGAAGAATCATGTCTGTGGTTGTTGTTGGTTTGTTTGTTTGTTTGCAATGCTATTATTTTGAGAACTTGTTTGAGCTAAATTCATGTGTCCAAAGGATTGGAGATGGTGTATGCAGCTGGAAGAAATTACAACAAGTAGCAGCATAGTAGCACACTAGTATCTAGATGTGGTAGAAGTCACACCCAGGAGCATTAGATGATGATGTTGTTGTTATACTTGTTGTTTGAGAAATTTGTTCCCTGAGCTCTCTCTCATGTGTCAGTCACGTTTGGAGTTTTAAGAGCTTTGTGAAAGTGGAGACTTGATAATGTGTTTTGTTGTTGTTGCTGCTGCAGCAGCAGTAACAGGCTTAAATGTTGTTGGAGGTTAAGGGAGAAGCAGCTGGAAGCTGATCAGAAGTCTAGTGCTGGCGTCAGTCAGTAAACTGTGTTTGTTTGTTTGGGGCTGGGGATTGTGATAATGGAGTTTTTTTGGAGGTTGATGCATTGTTGAGGGGATCAGCTGGGTGCTGGAGCAAGGGAAAGCTGCAGGCCGGTCAAAATGAGGAATGAAGTTCAAGGAGCTAGTAGTAGTAGTAGTAAGAAGAAGAAGAAAAATAGCGGTTCAAGTCTTGGCGAGTTGCCGATCTTGGGTAATCTGTTGACCAGCTCTGGTCGTGTGCATAATACTATGAGTTCTAGTCGAGGAGCTGCTGGCAAATGCAGCAGCTCGCGCTCTTTGTATTACGCGGACGGGTCCGAGTTCGAAGGCAGCAGCTCGCGACAGGATCTGAGACGAAGCGCTAGTGCCTTATATCGCACTGTTGATTGCGAGTTCGAGCCATCGTCTCGCAGCTCGCGGCGTGAAGAAGTTGCTGTCAATCGAAGCTCCAAAAACGCGACGACACTAGCTGCTGGGTGCGCCTCATCATCAAGCGTCCTCGGAAGCCGGAGGATTTCTGCGGGCTGGTCGTTTGGATTGCACCGTGAGGAGCTGCCAGCTGCTACTGGAGAGGAGGAGCTGCCTGCTGAGATGTGTAGAAAAAACAAGAAGAAGAAAAACCAAGAGGTTCGACATTATGGAAAACATGAAAGACCAGTCGGAGAAGATCAACGTACGTTTGATCGTGCAACTTGGGAACGAAGCAGCTGGCGACAACGGTTGCAGCTGCTACAAGATGATGATGATGATGATGAGGACTCTGGGAATTATTGTGCATTGAAGAATGTGCACAAGAAGAATCATATTAGTCAGTCTTGTCGAATGCAGGAGATTGGAGATCAGCTAGTTCTTCAGTCAAGAGGGTCTTCGCCTCCTCGTCATGGCAGCAGCTCCGGCGTCGAAGCTGTTGTTGTTCACAGGAAGCTGCGGAGTTTAGGCTCGATTGTGGCGATGGGTTACGACGAAGTGGGATTTCTTCTGCCGAGTGCAGCCGACGAGTCTACTAATGCAATAGCAACTGCAGCTGCTGCTCTACCTGAATCTGGCCCGGGTCTGCAACAACGAGCTGCTGCTGGTGGGCAACGTCGGAAGCTGGCAGAGAACTGCGGCAGCTGCAAGAAACCGCGAGAGCGTAGTACACAGCGCTGCAAGTCCAATAAACAGCTGGAGGAAGCTGCTGCAATAGCATTGTCCGGGAGTGGGGAGTTGGAGGTGATGGCGTTCGTCGCGGGGGAGAGAGATTTTGCGAGAAGCTCTAGGAGGTCGCAGTTGGGTGCGAGCTTTACAATGCAGGACTCGGGAGCTCATGGTAGTCGAGCTCACGCGGGCATGGGGTACATGATGAGTCCTTCACCCGATCATTCTCCATCTCATGTGACAACGGTCGCGGTCCCGTTCAATTGGGAAGAAGCTCCAGGGAAGCCCAAGACGATGCAGGAGGCGACAGTACTAGCTATGGAGCAGATCAAAGCCTTGAAGGCGGCGAGAAGCTTGTCCAGAGATCAAGGTATGGAGGCCAGTGTGCTCTTTCAATCTGCAGCTGCAGGAGCAACGAGTATGGATCTGGGAAGCAGCAGCGAGCGAGAACCTGAAAGCCCTAGTTTGCACCTGAAGAGCAGGAGAAACTCAGAGGTCGATCAGATCAGGGCGGCAGTAGGGGAGCGCAGCCACAGATACTATAACCAGTTTGCAATGGAGACAAGCTTGGAATCGAGATCAAGCAGATCGCTGCAGCAGGTTTCCCAAGAGCAGGAGACAGGCAGTGGCATCGATCTTGTGGCGGCAGCTGCAGCCAAGTTTTTGGTACAGGAGACGAGCTGCTATCTCTCACCTGTCGCTACACCGCTCCATGATCACGCTTTTGCTTCCCCTGGTGCAGGAGCGGTGCCTTTCAAGTGGGAAGAAACACCAGGGAGGCCGAAGCTGGCGGATGCCGGAGCTGCTTTCACGAAGCCTCACATCAGCAGCTTGCAATTACCGCCTCGTCTCGCCATCCCAGCACAACAGAGAGCAGCGGACATTTGCAGCGGCAGCGGCAGCAGCAGATTCTCGACTCGCGATCTTCGCGCACATTACTACAACCTGACGTCGCTCCATCCTTCTTCTTCTCTGAGCGGACCGCTAGCGGGTTTCTTCACTCCTTGCCTCATGAGTGCCTGCTCTTCTCCGCCACAACAACAAAACGCAGCAGCAGTTCTTCAGCCTGTCCCTCAGTCCATCTTGAGCTCCCAAGCAGGCTCAAAATCGTTGCCTCGAAAGTTGTCGAGCTCGTCGACGCTAGCTGGGATCAGCAACAACTCCATTCCCAGTGGTGAAGATCAGCACTGTGTAAAGAAAACCGAGTCGAGCAACCGATCAGCATTCTCGGCGCCATTGGTTACCACTTCTCCAGCTGGTAATTTGCAACCTCGGAGGCTGTACAGCTCCGAGCTTTGCAAAGCGTCCCATCCTGCATGCATCGACAAGGTGAAGTCTACTGGAGCTGGAGCATCATCAGTACATGGACTTGCGGGAGCTACTAGTAGCTCCATGTTTGCGCATGCAACAGCAGCAGCTGCGATGATGATCAATTCGTCGTCTCCGAGCAGCACTGATCAGCTTCATGCTCCGGATTCTACTGCAATCCTGAGCCAGACTCTGTCTTCATCTTCGCATCCCAGTCCTTCCTTGAGCGGTTACCTGGACGCTTTGGCACAGACAGCGAGCACAGTTCCATCCGCTACGTCGTCACCGTCGGAGCTGCATGTGGGATCCAAATCAAGTAGATCACAAGCTTCTTACCTATCTTTGGAGCAGGAGGAATTGGGTCACGTTGTGGAGCCTCCTACAATAAGTCCGATCAAGTGCAACAACCTTCGTCCTCATGATGCAGCTGCTTTTGAGATGCTATCTCCTGGTGTGAACCTCATGCAACAACAACACAAGAGATGCAATGATGAATGTTCTTCCTCAGGAAAAAGATCCAAAGCCTCCTCCTCCTCCTCCTCATCATCATCAGCAAGAAGCACGTCCAGATGGACAGGCCCCAAAATCCGCCACAGAGTTCGCTTCATTGTGAGTAGTCCTACAGTGCACTTGCTGCACTCATCATCTCCTCAGCTGAATCCTTTTCTTTCTTTCATGTTCAATTTTCTTGTGATTGATTGATTGTGTGCTTGCAAGCAGTTTTGTGTACCTTTGTTCTGTTTCAGATTTTTTCTTCATCTTCTTTCTTGCTTCCATGTAAATTTGTTTGCACTGTTGTTTTGTTTCAGAGCTTTTCTTCTTCTTCTATGTTTAGCTTGTCATTGATTGTGTGCAAGCAGTTGTGTACACTGATTTTTGTTTTGGAGTTTCTTCTTGTTCTCTCCTTCCATGTTTTGGTTATGATTCTTTTGAGTGCAAACTGTTTCTGCTTTGTGTTTTTGTTTTCTTCTTCCATGTTTCAATGCTTGTGATTGTGTACTAGTGAAATTGTGGTGTGCTGTTTTGTTTTGTTTTGTTTTGGAGTGTTTTTTCTTCATCCCTTTTGCAGCTTTTGAGTGATTCATGTGCTAGCTAACAGTTTGGTTCCTGGCCTGTTTGTTTATTTTGGGGTTGTGGGTTTTGATGATGGCAAACAGTTTTCAATGTGCAAGGCTTTGAAGCACATGCTTTTCAGGCACCAACACCGTACTAAGGCAATAGTTATAGAACCCAAGCTACAACAATACAACCATGGCATCTCTCTTCCAGGATTCCCATTTGTAGAAGGTGAGCAAATTTTCCCTGCATTCTTTCTGCTTCATTTTAAAATCCATCTCTCACAATTGATTTCCCATCAGAAGATTTGGGTATCACAGGCCCCTAGGTCAAAAGATCCCCAAACACTCAGGTTTTTGAGACCCCAGCGGTCATGGCTCACTGGGATAGCTCCTTCTGGGACGACTTGGGGTGCCCAATGGCTTGTCAGGTTGAGTCTGCTTGTTGTTGGTTTAGGGTTTAGGTTTAAACTAAGTTCTTCAACCCTAAACCCTAAACAAAAGAAAAAAAAACCTCAGGTTTTACATCAATTCTGCAAAAGACCTACATTGAGTATACACTGCATAATACATTGACTATATTATACTACATACTACATTCAGTAATCTACATGCCTCAAGTTCCCCCCCCTCCAAACCCCCATTCTGCCTCATGGAGTTGTGAGATGGTTTTTGCAATAACCTAAACTGTTGAAGGCCTACAATGTTTTTTAAAAATTTGTGCTTTGGAAAGTTTTTCATTCTCATGAGAATTGATCTTTGGCCGGTTTTGTGCAGCGAATTGAATACTTGTTTTTGGCAAGTCCAGTAGTAATAAGAGAGCGAAAAACTGCCATCCATCTGGGGTGATAAGCTGATGTTCATACTTGGGCCAGATTTAGAGGCTATTTTGATGAGCTTCTCCTTGTAGTTTGTGTTTTCTTCTCTGTGCCCCACTAGCAGTGCCGATCCTGAAAAATAGCTTGGCAGGCAAACAAGCAATTGGTGATATTTTCATTCATAGAGGACAGCTCTAAATGCACATAAGGCCATTGCTAAGATAGACTTCATATTACCTTCAGGCATTTTGTTGTAGCAACACATGATATAGCAAATCTTAGATGCAGAGACGATTTGTACAATAGAATTCAACTAAATTCAGATCCTCGAGAGTAGAACAATTGAGACTCTGTTATGATTCTCTCATGCAAGCTACTTTTTTGTTCTGTGCCAATGATTGGGGGAAGACACTAAATACCCACTAACGAGTATTGTTCAGACACCAATGCGGGTCCCCTGCATGATTCTACGCATGGATTATTGACTAGTGCCAGGTCTGCAAAAACTTGAAGAAATACAATCTAGGATGGTGCTGTTGTAAATGGCAAGAAGTAGGCTAGTTTTGGGTATTGCTACTTCTTGCTTCACTCAAGTTGTAAGTTCAAAACTCAGAGAACAAACAGCAAAACATACAAAAAAAAATTTCTTGTCTTGTCTTCATTGCATGGTTTTGTTTTATCATTGGCCCCACAGGCTCATTGGGTATCATAGTCTGGATGAAGAAGCTAATGCCATATGTGCTATAGGGTACAATTACTGACTTTTTCTAGTGTGCATTTTACCGTGAAACACTGCTATTGGAATAGTTAGTTCCTACACAATGAAATGATGCAAGCGCTATGGGCTCTTTGGGTATTGTCAATCAAGTCTTGTTTTTTTTCATTTTTCGTTTCAAGTTTTTGTTAGTTCTTATATTGTGTGCGTTTTGTTTCAAGCTTTTGTTATTTGTTATATTGTGTGCTTTTATAGTTTTCTTTTTTCTTTTTCTTTTTTGAGTGGGAACATAAAAGTAAACTCATTGACTTGGTTGACAAGCTATTGGCAATAACCCTCAAGTTACATTCAATGGCAAACGACATGACAAGACTTGACAAACTTAGCTAGCAAAGGACATGACAAGACTTGTTGGACTTAGTTGAAAAGCTATTGGCAATATCCCCAAGTTAGGCTCAATGGTAGGTAGTATTGGTAGATATTGAAGTTTCAATTCAAAACCCTAAAACTACACCTTAGAAGATTACAAAGGTTACAACTATTACAAGTAGATATCAAACATTTTGTGTGAGCAACTAAGTTCGAAGTTTTCCAACACCTTTAATATATCAATACATTTAGTTCTTGTGCAAAAATAAAACTAATATTTATTAGAGTCTTCTAAGATAAAAGTGATTGTAAGATTATAAAATTTCCAATATGGTATCAGAACAAAAGTAATAAGTTAAGAATCATAACCTCTAGTTCAAAACCATCATCTCCTACATTTACAAGATATTTTTTTGTATAATCAAAGTTTGAAGATAGTTTTAATGGTAACAATTATGATATGTGGAAAATTCACATGGAATCTATTTTAATAGATGAGGATTTATGGGGGATAGTTGATGGATCAATCCCTAAACCGACAACAATAAATAATCAACTTCCATGGGATAAGAAAGATGTAAAAGCAAAGGCAAATTTGTTGATGAGATTAAAAGATAGCAATTTACATCATGTGAGTTCCTTGAAAACATCTAAAAAGATTTGGTATCAATCGCAATCCATCTTTCAAACAAAAGATGTGCTATCAAAGGTACATGCTATGAAATAGTTTTATGGTTTGAAGATGGTAAAATTTAACTCAATTGAACAACATCTAAATAAATTTAATTGACTAAAAGACTAATTGGCACAATAATTGTTGAAAGTGAAACAACAATATTACTTCTTGGGACACTACCAAAATCATATGATGGTTTGGTAATATCATTGTCAAGTCAAACAAACCTTACAATAAGTGGAATCATAGGTATTTTACTTAAAGAATTAAGACAAGGGGAAAGTGGTCTTTCAAATTTGGCTAGAGGGAAATTTCAAAAGAAAAAATTCACACAACATAAAAAATTTCTTAAGACAAATAAGAATTTTACTTATAATGAAATGTTTATATTGCAAGAAATGAGGTCATATGATTAAGGATTGTAGAGTTAGGATTGCAAATGAAAGAAAAAGGTGAAAGGAGAAAAGCACAAGGGAATGTTATTTTTCATAAAAAAAATTTTCATTTCACAATTTTTTTCTCTTATAGCAACTATTAAATAAAAAAAGAAATTTGGTACATAGACTCTGGGGTTACACAACATATGACCTCAAATGAAGATCAATTTGTAAAGTACGAAAAAAGTTCACAAAATTACTTTGTATTGTTAGGAGATGATAGCAAATTAGCCATAATAGGCTATGGTCAAATCACTTTTAAACTGTTGAATAATGAGAAAATTTTGGTGAAAGATGTATTGCATATCCCAAGTTTATAAAAGAACTTACTTTTAGTGAGAAAAATAATTCAAACTAGATACAAAGTCTTATTCCAACATCTGCACAATACAAGATGAAGTAAAAGAAATTGTAGCAAAGGCAATCTTAGAAGATGATATTTATAAGTTAAAACAAGTTCCTTAACACGCAAGTCTTATTTTAAACAAATCACAAATGTCAAAATTAGAATTATGCCATAAAATATTAAGCCATGTAAGTATAGGGAATTCCAACTTAGTAAGTGGATTTTCATTATTAAAAGTAACAAATTTGGAAATTTGTAAAAGTTGTTTATAAGGGAAACATCATAGGTCAAAGTTTCCAAAAGAATGGGGGCAAAGAGCTATAGAACCCTTAGAAATAGTTCATTATAATATTTGTGGTCTTATGAAAGTAATGTCATTAGGTGGGGCACTTTATTTTGATTACATTCATTGATGATTTTTCAAGAAGAACAATAATCAACTTTCTAAGATTTAAAAATCAAAATTTTGAAAAGTTCAAAAAATTCAAAGCATTAGCAAAGAAACAAACTAAGAAATTACTTAAAATATTCAAATCTAACAATGGGGGGGAATATACTTATCTTGAGTTCAATAAATTTTGCAAAGAAAATGGGATAACAAAACAATTATCTATAAGCTATAATCCAGAATAACACTACAAGAAAGTGTTTTTAGTATGTTACAATATGTTAATTTACCACTAAACTATTGGGCTAAAGCAATTGTAACTATTAAATATATTCAAAATAGACTACCAACCAAATTAGTTTTTATAAAAGTTTAAAAAGAAGTTTGCAATGGAGAGAAACCCTCAATAACTAACTTGAAAATCTTTGGGTGTAAAGCCTCTAACCACATCCCTAAAGAAAGAAGAAGGAAATTGAAACCTAAATCATTATAATGTGTTTTCATTGGATACACAAAAGGGATTAAAGGATATAATTTGTACAATACCAAGAGTAGAAGGGCATTTTATAGTAGATATGTAGTCTTTTAAGAAGAAGGAGAAAGTGTTGGAATATTTGAAGACATGAATGGTTTTACTTCTCCCATTGAAAATAGTGAAATTTCAGCAAGCATCCCAAATAAATCTCTAGCTCCAACAACACCTTCTAAAGATGAACAATTGCAGAAGAGTACTCAAGTTTTGAAGATGAAGATCATTCTTGAGCAACCTTCATTGAAGAAGAAATTTAGGTGAATGAAGCATTTATTTCAAGAAGATTTGAAAGACAACATAAACCTTTAAATAGACTTAAATTTGACTCAATGATAACCATTAGAACATTGTCAACAAGTCCATTATTTGAACCAATGACATATAAAGAAGCTATGTCTAGTACAAAAAAACAAGAATGGGAAAATGCTATTGTTAGAGAATATAAGTCATTGATTCAAAATGGAACATGAGAGTTAAATAACTTCCCAAAAGGTAAAAATAAAGTAGGATGTAGGTGGGTGTTTAAGAGGAAATTAAAAGCAAATGGTAGCATTGATAAATATAAGGCAAGACTTGTAGCCAAGGGTTATTCACAAATACATGGACTTGATTATCATGAAAAAATTTCCCTTGTAATGAAAATTGCATCAATAAGAGTACTTTTAGCCTTAGCAACAAACAAAAATTATGAAGTACATCAAATGGATGTCAAGACAACCTTTTTGAATAAATTCTTTCAAGAAGAAATTTACATGAAGCAACCAAAAGGATTTGTCTTGACCTTGATAGTCAACATAAAATTTGCAAAATGAAAAAGAATTTATATGAATTTAAACAATCACCCAGAGCATGGAATGAATATTTAATCTTTCCTTAAAAACATGCAAGTTCATTCGATGAAATTCAAACATGACAATTTATGTGTATCAAGAACATAACAACTTTTTGGTCAAATTATTATATGTGGATGACTCTCTATTAGTGTGTAATGACTTTGATGGCTTGTTGAAGCATATAAAATAAGTTCATCTTCTAAATTCAACATGAAATATTTAAGGCCTATTGAATATTATCTTGCCATTTAGTGACAGAAACAAAGACAACCATACAATGATCTTACATCAAACCAACTACATAAAGACAATTTTAACATGCTTTAATCTTGAAAATATTAATTCAGCCATGACCCTCATGAAAGTTGGACTTAAGCTGACTAAAGAACAAGTTCCAAAAACTCTTCAAGAACTTAACGAAATGAAAAAAATTCCTTATCAAACTATAGTGGGAAATTTAATGTACGATATGGTTTGTACATATCCTGATATTGCCTTTGTAGTTGGAGTGTTGTTTAATATATCAAATTTTAGAATTGTTCATTGGAAAGAAGACTTGAAATGCATTTTCAAATATCTCAAAGGGACACTACACCATGGATTAAAATAGCATTCAACAAAGACTAAAGAACTCATTTTGATGGGTGTAGTCATATTAACATGTGCCATTAGCAATTGTAACCACTATTTGATTTTTCGAATTTTGAATTGTGAACAAAAAAAAATTATAATTTTTTTAATAAAATATTATTGTGAATAAATTGTGTACATATCATAAAAATTTAAAATCAATTTAATCAGTAAAAAATACGTAATTTACATTTTTAAGGACTTGTAATCATTGTTTAAAAACAATTTTGACATTGAAAGCATAACTTGAAAAGATTGTTTTTTAACATATTTTGGGATATTTTTAAATATACACCTTCACACAATAGTATCAAAAAAACTTTAAAGATTGTTAATGTTTTTTTGAAAAATGTATTAAAAAGATTGTAAGAATATTCCTCAAAAAAACATAAAAAAAGAAATGGTCTATGAGGGCATGTGTGGCTCCATATAGCATGGTTGGACCCTAATAGGTTTTTCAAATGCAAATTGGGTTGGCAATTGGATATTCAACATTCAACGTTTGGCTATTGTTTTTTCCACTCCAATGTCATTGTATGTTAGTTAAGCAAGCACAAAAATATTATAACCTTATTCTACTTAAGTTGAGTATATTTCTATGAACTTAGCCTCTAAAGAGGCAATTTGGTTGCATTGTTATTAGAAAAAGTGCAAGAAAAACAAATGACAATAACAAATTTGTTTTGTGACAATCAAAGCACCATTGTTCTATGTCATAATTTGAAATATCATTCATGATCTAAGCATTTTGAAGTTAGACATCATTTCATAAAAGTTGTGGCACGAAAAGACTTGCAAATCATATTTTGTGGGAAAAAAAGATATGAGAGCAAATGTGTTGACAAAAAGCTTAGAAAAGATCAAACACTTACATTTCAAAAGTGAGCTTGAAATCCATGAAAACAAAAATTCAACATCAATGTCCTCTTTCCTCTTCTAAGGTTTAAGTAATCTTAAGTTCAACTAAGTGTTGCAATAAGTGGGAGTATTGGTAGATATTGAAATCTTAATTTGGAACCTTAAAATTAAAACCTTAGAAGTTTACAAAAATTACAACTATTAAAAACATATATCAAACATTATGTCTAAACAAGTATAAAGTCTAGAGTTTTTTAGCACTTTTAATATATCAATACATTTAATTCTTGTGCAAGAGTAAAGTTAATATTTATGCGAGTTTTCTAAGATAAGAGTGAATTGTAGGATATAAGATTTCCAATAGGTAAAGGACATTTAACAAGGTTTTCACATTAGCCATAGAGCAATGTAGAATTAATTTTGGAACCCCACTATATTCTAGCAATTGGCAAATTTGGCTTTTTAAAAATTGAAATATGAAAATTTTGTGCCAATTGTTTCCCCAAAAAACATTTGTAGGATTCAAAGCTCCTTTTTTTTGGTTACCAAGTGTGGATATTTTGTCAAAATAAAAACATTGGCCATCACCTTTGAGGCTTGTTTTGAGATATATAAGCTCATCATTACCCATATACATACAATATTTTCCTTCTCATTGTAAGCTATGGATATGATCTAGAGTAGAGTTGCCCATCATCAAACAATATCCAATATTTTCTTCTCATTCATTAACCAAATTAAGTGATTTTTGTGTCATTGGATGCACAAACTTGAGTGTTACAAATGTTTTTTGAGCATCAAAAGTAAAGGAACAACGCAAAGAACACAAGAAGGAAGGAAGAGGATGAATGATAGTTTGCTTCAATTTTTTTGGAAGAATTGCTTTAGACCCTCCTCTAGTTCGGTGTAATTTCAACCCCATATCTTCTTCATTTTTAGTCCATTTTGAGTGATTAAAAACCCGATGGATGCACCAACTAGGGCTTTACAAAACTTCCAAAACCAAAGATGCAACGATCAAAGATTTCAAGCTCAAAACCCTAAATCATAGTTCACCCACCATCAAACACTAAACAACCCCTTTCCACCAAACACCCCATATATTCCCCATTTATTTGTTGAATTGAACAATTTTTGCAACATTGGAAGCATTAGGTGAAGGGCTACAAATATTCATTCAACTTTTGAAGTAGAGGAACAATGTGTGAGGATTCAACCTCCTTTGAGTTTCTAAGCAGTCATTCACAAGCCTATCTATGTATGAACATTAAATTTCAACTTTCAAGCTCTTATGTCCCCAAGGTCCTCTAATGAAGTTTTCAAGGAAAAGATTGCTCTCCATCCTAGACAAATGCAAAAATGATGATCAAATATTACACATGGACAATATAACTCCAAGTTTCAATATCCTCCTTGCAAACTAAAGAAACTTAGTTTGAACCTACCATAATGACTTGCTTGTTCATAAGATGATCAATGATACAATAAGACAAAGGTAAGAATGGTTTTCTTCTAGAAATAGTTTTATGGTGTCATGAGAGTCTTGACCCCTCACATAATACATTACACATTTCCAAATAGGAACAAGTTGCCATGTAAGCAATTGAACTCATGAAAAATCAGGAATTGTGAGAGTGTGAATTTGCTTCATTGTGTGTATCCACAGTTTTGAAGATGAAGAAGATGAAGAGACTTGACCCTTAGTGTTCCTTCTGTTGGATTTTGCCAACAATCCAATCAATTGCGTAGCTTGAAGAATTGGTACTAGAGTTAATTTGTGACAAACTAAATTTTTTTCCTACATTCAATACTCTTGCAACCTTACAACAAGGCTTTCATTAGAAGGTTGTTGGTCACAACTAGTCCAGAATTCATTCCCAGTTCATGCAAATACTCGTTTTCCAATGAAATCCAAGAACCCAAACTCTCTTCGCAGGTTTCCTATTTATAAGTTTTAATGGCTTTCTAGTCATAGTGGCCCTATAGGTAAGTATATCACCATGCAGTAGTGTATATGATACCGATTGCATGCAATTAATCTGGTGTAATATTTTCCCATTAGCAGAATTTGAACCGTTGTAGGCAGGCAGTTAAATCTTATTTGGTGAAGAAGGCAACTATGGACCAGCTTCCTGTTGAGAAGGATCCAAGCTTTGGTCATCCTCTCTCTCTCTCTCTGTCTGTGTCTGTGCATACATCTGTAAAACTCTACAACCTTTGGAAAGCTTGAGTTTCAGCTAAGTGAACCTAAGCTTTTGTTAAAGATGAATTGACCATCTGCAATTTGCCACCGATATTGATTCACAGATTTGCCACCACTATTGACTCACAGATTTGCCACCGCTACTGATTCACAGATTTGCCACCACTATTGACTCACAGATTTGCCACCGCTACTGATTCACAGATTTGCCACCACTATTGACTCACAGATTTGCCACCACTATTGATTCACAGTTTTGCCACTGCTATTGATTCGCCTATGAATTGCCAAACAGTTGAGAAAAACTAGAAACTTGGAAGTTTAATAGTGTTGGTTACCAGGCACAAAGTAGCTTTCAGGACTGTTGCAGGCCAGGATCCAGGGGGTCCTGACTGGTACTAGAATAGTGAGGATTCACCGTCTGATGATGAAGGCAAAACACATGCCAAGGTACAGCAAGAATAACTTGGGTCCTGTCTGTTGCTTAAACCATGGTACAAAAATCAGCACAAGAATGATATGTCACCCTGAGGGCATGAAAAAAACAACACTATATCTGAAAATGAAGAAATCAAAGGTCCCTAGATTCTACTCTAGGGTCAGGGTTTAAGGTGAACAGAAGGCATCAATTTTGATCTGCCCATGTTCACAGAAAGCCCTCCCAAATTCTATTATTTGTTTCAAGCCCTACAGCACTATGCTACATGAAGATGAAAAGATGGGTCCTGTTCCATACATTAGTACACAACTAAAATGCATTTCCCCTGCTACATTTTAGTGTATAGTGTGAGTGAGAGGTGGAGGGTTTGCAGGATCCTCCCCAATTGATTCTGCGCTTATTTTTGGTTTCAATTCTGCAACATCAGCCTTGCTTTGTCCTGACCCTGCAAATTCTGGTCCAGCAATCTCCAGCAACTCATGGAATGTAGTGGGCAATGCTCCGAGTGCCTTTGGCCAAACTGAGTCATCCTTGAGCATCTGTAGATACAGAGACAGCAGAGAAAGTTTAAAACTCTATACTGTTGTGAACATAAGTTGCAAGACTGTCTTCATTCTTAGAGCTCCACCACAGAGAAATTGGCCATTCATTCTCAGTTTCAAAACCGCTGGTAATTTGATTTCAAACTGTTACCCTTATGTAAAACTTAGGAGCCCCTACCAGGCATCCAAAAGTGGTCTGAATTCATCAGACCTGTGACATGATGTTGGACAGAGACTGGATTCTCTAAGTCATGACATTAGCATACCCGAATCTGGAGTTCAAGACACTGGACGTAGTTGATGGCCTTCTCAAGCATCGTGACCATGTCCACCTGCCAGAATGGAGGTCCAATGTTAGACATTCATGCCAAATAGGTAGCCAATGTGACACACTTATGTGACCAAACTAACTCCTCCACTTAATTGGCATCAAAAGATCGGCATTTACATGTTGGATGTTGTTCCATCTTTGACACAATATGAACCTGGCAGTGGAACACTCTGAAAAAAATAATTGGAAAGGTTTTGTTCTTTAGTGCTTATGGCAGCTGGTTTTTAAGCTTTCATTCAATTTCTCTAACCAGACAAGTGTTAGCTGTTTCTTGTAGGAAAAGGATCTGATTTCATCATGCAGGTATGATGTGATAGGAGAAACTGCTGACCTTATCCCCATTAGGAATCAAGGCTTGCAGGTACTTGAGTCTTTCACTTATCCGCTCCCTCCGAACCTGTACCAAGAGTGGTGTATAGGGAAGAAATCTTCAGATCCTTACAATAATACATTTAGACTCTTAACACAACAAAAATACACACACATGCCTGTGATGTCCCAGCAGATTCAGCTGGCAATGATAAAGAGCTTATTCTCCTACAAAGGAAATCCTTCCTGGTGCATGTGCTGATGTATTCAATTGCAGTTGAGATCAGGGGACTTAAAGAATGTTCAAAATAGAGCTCCTAAACTGCATGCAGTTGAAGGAAGATTTATACCCGAGCTGCAATGCTTTGTGGATCATTGGCACTGCCTTGACGTGCCCGAGGTTTCAGGTTGGTGTTGAGAGCGGGGCCAAGAGCTCTGCTCCCACTTGCTGTGCTCTGAGATACTTGCTTATGGGCTGCTGTGCTTAGAAACTCCAATCGGCTGCACCCATCCTGATCTGACCATGGCACACCTCCTCCAGCCACTGGCTTCTTTCCTATATTCTGAAAGCTTCCTTCAAAGCTGTCCCCTTGCTGAAGTTAAACCCCAACCCCCAAAACCCATCCCCACCAACATCCCTACAAAAACTCGTTAATCTCTCTTTGTGCCTGCCACATGACTTAGTCAATTGCCTGCTGTGACAGTAAAGTCCCATATCTGCAATCAAAAAGAGGAATTCAATGGCTCCAAGAGTACTAGACATGTATGACATTGCTCCTCATCCTTTCACTGTGAATAACCCATTGTGGAGAAAGCCATTTCAGAGAAAACCTGTTAGAGAATTGTCTGAATCGGCAATGAGGAGAGGACCTATCTGTGATCAGATCATGATAGTAGAAAAACATCACAGAGATCCAAGAGATGTCAACAGATTCGGTAACAGCAATGTCACATGAGAATACTAGCAATGACACTAGTAGTATTTGCCACAGCGATGTGCTATCTTGGATCTTACAACAAGTGATCTCGCCAACCCAAGCTTCAAGTGATGGCCTACTCAGTAAATTCAGTGAAGGGAATGCCCAAAAAATGTACCCCTCTGAAGTTGAAGAAACAAGGTAACCTTGATGCTTGAATACCAAGTTTCTCTGTTTGCTGAAACTGGATCAAGATGGAAAACCGCATAATATAGCAGCATACAACAACTTTCAGCTGTAACAACAAAAATTTGTCACAAAGTGCAATGGTGATGATCTCTCAAATGCTCCAAAATTTTATGTTTTACAAGTCCATGACAAGACAATTGGAGAATAGATATGTGATCTTGACTTTGTGAAGAAGATGACAACAATGTTTCTTGATGAGAAGCTTCAAGGAGAAAGAGCATGGATTTTGTGAAGGAGAAGATGATGTTGCTTGAGAAGGATTGAATTGAAATATGGTGGACTTTGTGAAGAAGAAGACATGATGGTTCTTGATGAGAATGAGCATGGAAGACTTTGTGAAGAAGTAGATGATGCTTCTCAATGAGAAGAACCTTACTGTATGAGCATGGACTTGGTGAGGAAGATGACAATGTTTCTTGATGAGAAGAACATTTGTGAAAGAGCATGAACTTTTTGATGAAGAGGAAGATGATGGTGTTTCTCAATGAGAAGAATGTTACTGTAAGAGCATGAACTTTTTGATGAAGAAGATGATGAATCTTGATGAGAAGAATGTTAGTGAAAGAGGAGCTTGGGATTTTGAAGAAGAGGATCATGTTGCCTGATGAGAAGAATGTGAGTGAAAGAGGAGCATACCAGGCTTCATGAGGAAGAGGAAGATTATCTCTTAACGAGAAGAATATTGCATGCTGAAAGAGCATTTGCTTTGTGAAGAAGCAGAAGAAGAAGATGATGATGATGTTTCTTGATGAGTAGAAGCCTGAAGCTTGCTTCCTGAAAGAGCATTGCCTTTGTGAAGAAGTGGCGTGCTACTGCAGAGACAGATCTTACACCATCTGGAGAGAGAGACAAGAAGACAAGTTTCATAAAGAAAGAGGACAGGGATGACAGAAATCTTACCAAGATTGATCGCTTGCGAGAATTGATGAAGGCGACAGTGCTCCCAGAAGAAGCAGCAGCAGCAGGAGAAGGGCATCTTGGCAAGGCACACTTCAAAGCATTAGTAGTCCCTGCTGCTGCTTCTGGCTGCGTGATGACAATGCTGCTTGTTCTCTCTGCAACTACTGGCTTCAACCATGGAGCAGGCAAAGGCACCACAGGGATGCTAGACATCATCCTCCTGGAAGGCCACTCATTCCCCAACGACTGAGGCCTAACCACCATTTGCTGCTGCTGTGATGCGACAATCCGCTGTGCAGAAGATCCACCCAGTTGATCAAACCCTGGCATGTTGTTGGGCGCAGTAGTATTGTTGCCTGGCTTGTTTTCGAACCATGTCTTGTGCGTTGCTAAGATGCCATGCTCCTGCCTCTCACCAACAGCAGGAGCAGGAGCAGCAGCACTCCTACTACTACTGACATAGGGACCGGGGTTGAAGCTCGCCATGCTCTTCATCCCTCCAGCTGCTGCAACTCCCGTCTGCCGCGGTAGATTCTCCTGCTGCGCACTCATCGTAGCAGCAGCAGCGCCATTGCCTCTGGGACTGAACCGTGGATCCATGATTGCTGCCATCTGAATCTTCTCGGGAACGACAACCGGAAGCTGATAAAGCTTGTGAGGATTTTGTAAAAGCTCGTCCAGGCAGGAATCCCGATGTACAGAGCCGCCTGCTGATGTCGCATGCATTTGCGGCACAGTTCCTCCGCTAAACTGATGAGTCCTAGTGCTCATCATCATAGCTCCACCTCCACCAGCAGCAGCAGCAGCAGCAGCAGAAGCAGCTCCAGGAGTTGCAGGTTGGATCAAGAGCTTGTCGTTGTTGTATCCCGGCTGGAAGTCTGAATTGGAAGTTCTAGCCATGGACATGTTGGAGAAGTGTCCGACTTGCGTCGTCGACTTGTGCAACTCGGAATGATCATCTCCTCCCGAGCTGCAGCTGTAGAGCTCGGAAGCCAGGAGGGAGCTGCCGCCGCCGCTGCTGTGGTGCGGTAGCTGCCACAGGCCATCAGATCCAGTGCACGGCACAACAATGTTTTGAAGAAGCTCGGGAGAAGAAGAAGAAGAAGAAACCGCCTGGATGAACTGCTGGTGGTGCCGCTGCTCGAAAGAGACCGTGTCCACGAGTAGAGAAGGCGTGGAGACGAGCGTCGAGACGTCGTGAATTTCCTCGTGAGGTCCTCTGGGTGCATGCAACCAGCTCTCATTCCAGCAAGGAAGGAAAGACGATTGCTGCGGCGTGCACGCCGGGGAGTCTGCAACGCTCGCCGTCTGGTGGTTGTCTGGCGCCGCGTTGTACATGAGCGCTTGCGCCTCGTAAGCTTGCCATAACCCCACATCTTCCATATCTAGTCTGAAGCCCTTCTCCCCTCTTCTTCTTTCTTCCTCTTGAGTGAATCGTTTTGACGCAGGCACGCACGCACTGACTGCGAATTGTTGCGCAGACACAAACTGAATCAATCGACCAGAGGTGAATCTCAAACTCGACAAACTTCCAGAGCTTGTCAAGGTTTGTAAGCATTCCCGGCCGGCTGAAGCTAGTCTTCTCCGACTTTCTTCACCAAAAGGAAAAATGGTATGGGATTTGCGACGACTGTACTAGCGCATTCTTTTAGCAATTTTGTTTTTCCAAGGCCGAAGAGGGTTCAGCAGCAGCTGCCGCATGGGTCTTCTTGACCAGTTCGCATCTTGAAAGCTCTGGCGACGTTGATCCCGACCCTTAAATTCCAGAACTTCAATGCAAGCGCCATCGACAACCCAAAACACACACACACACACACTTACACGTGTTGTGCAAAATCCTCTACAGCTCCCGGATCTCTTAGACAAGCGCTAGACTGTTGGAAAACCAGGTCAGAATCTCGCCTTCAAGTCTCCTCAACTCTTACACCTGATGACAGTTTCTGATCTTCTCCTCGCCTCCTAAAACCCAACCACTAGAAGCCCGACAAAACAAAACAACAACAACACCCATCAAGCTCAAACTTCTTCAATCTCCATGCAAACTACTTTTGGTACAAATTTTGCTCTCGTGACCAGTGGGTGGTTGTAATGGTTGTTGATCTGCACGTTGAGGAGGGAGAAAGAGTGGACTGGTGGACAGTAAACAAAGAACCTGCTGCACCAACAACAAACTCGCAAAGACCATGGACTTTTACAACTGCGCGAACCCACAAGAACCGAACACAATCCTCACACACAAACAAAAATCTATAGCTTCTACGAATTCCCCCGAGCTCATCGAACAACACCCGGACAACAACCAAAAACAAAACACACAAAAACCCAAAAAACTCCTTCTCCTTAGTAACAACTACTGTGCAAATCATGAGAAAATAACATATCAACAGGATTCTCTAACAAAACACAGAAATTGTTATAGCCACGAGCGGGAGGGAGGGAGGGAGATGGATCAGTTCCAGACTTTGGGAAGCATCCAGAGATTGTGCAACACTGCAAGTCAGAGAGAAAGCAAGCTATGTGCAGTAAGTAGTAGTGAACTTGCAGCTGGACAGCAAGCAAAGAAAGCAAGAGTATCCAAATGAGTTCCTGGGAAGCAAAAATTGATAACTTCAAACAAACACACAAACAAGCAGAACCCCCCCTTCCCCTCCCCACCCAAAAACACACAAAAAACAACAACAAAACCACAACCAACAAAGTAGAATACAGACACACACAGACACAAAGAAAGAGAGAGAAGATGATGGGATGTGTGTTTGTTTTTTTTTGTTGTGCGTAAGAGAGCCAGTGTTGTAGCGGAAGAAGAGAGACAGACGAGAGAGTGGAAGAAGGAAGGACGAGCCAGCAGCTGTGGGAAAGGAGCAGCAGCAAAGAACGGAAGTGGAGAGGAAAACACAGAGAGAGAGAGAGAGAGAGAGAGGAGACAAAGACAGAGGAGGGAAGGGAAAGGATGGCGATAAAGATGAATGTTGTAAAGAAGGAAAGAAAGAAAGAAAAAGAGAAGGGGAATGAAAATAGGTCTTTACTACTATTGTGGGGGCCACTTTTGGTGGCACCCTATTTTAGTGGAGATTTTAGCGCGTTTTGACACATTTAAAGGTTGTGCAAGAACGCCGGATTTTGGGCAAGCCCACACCCCCCCCCCCCCCCCCCCCCCCCCCCCCCCCCCCCCCCCCCTCCCTCCCAGGCCGGTGGGCGGAATATGGGGGGTGGAGGTGGGGGGGGAGGGGGGGGGGGGGGTGAGGGGTGGTAGGTGGGAAGGGGGGGGGGG
>Ga0116231_10006750_pt1 | contig 21590 bp, 6 predicted proteins | sample S1TSphgellanicum_2_FD_89695 | JGI IMG/M metagenome (GOLD analysis project Ga0116231, IMG submission 89695) | Host-associated microbial communities from peat moss isolated from Minnesota, USA - S1T2_Fd - Sphagnum magellanicum MG | ecosystem: Host-associated > Plants > Peat moss > Unclassified...
AGAAGCAGAAGCAGATCATCATCACAGACCCATCACTTGGTCAGCAAACACCACAACATTAACAAAAGGCTGAGCTCTTGAACGGCTAGAGTCCAACAGAAGCTCAGTGGAGGTCGGGGAATATACGGACTCCTGCGAAGACCTTGACGACGAGGACGAAGACGACGAGGTCAAGTGGAGAGAGAGAGAGAGAGAGAGAGAGAGAAGCGCGCAAGAAATTTCTTGGGAGGGTTGGGATAGCCTTTTATAAACTGTCTAAATGTAGCCAAAAAGAGAAATTAAATTTTAAATTTTTTTTTAAAATGAAGTGATTTTGGAGGGGTTCCTCCATCGCCAGAAGTGAAAAAAAGAAAGAAAAAAGAGTGAAAATCGGCAGATTTCTTTTCCTTTTCTTTTTGGCAGTGTGTGTACTAGCCATGAATATAGAAGGTTGATTAAAGAATTGTACTACTAATCTGGTTTATAGCCAGATTTGGCTAAATCTTCCTAAGGACGATTGCCATTTTTTAATATAATAAATCTTCCTATTGACGATCCCCACTTAGGAGGCTACATAAAAAAGAAATTCCTTTCAAAAAGAAACCCTGGTTGGGTTATGGTCTGTAACTGACTTACAGGTTCAATCAAGGCGGCTTTGATTAGAACGCGTTGTGGTGTTGCAAGTCAACTAGGGTTCAGCTGTGAAAAGAACGAAGGTAGGTAGGAAGGTAGGTACTTGGATTGATTGGTAGTCAGTCAGCTTAGGTTTGAAAAGGTAGTAGGTAGGTAGGTAGGTAGGTCAGTCTGTTAATAGGCAGGTATGTAAACTGATTTTGAATGGTGTGGTGTGAAGGAAGAAGCAGGGTTTCTTTTAAGGATTTTGCAATGTAGCCAAAGTGGCAATCATTCATAAGCTATAATTTTAGCCAAATTTGGCTACATACAGAATTTTCCCATATTCTTGGTTACCTACTAGTAGGGAACTTATCATAAAAATCTTCAAAATCTGGCGAATTTGGGTCATGTTTTTTTCCATGAGATTTGGCGAAAATTGTGCGCCAGTCAAAGAAACACTGGGAGGGAAGAAGGGAAGGGAAGTGGGTGGTGTTTATTGGAGGCAATATTTTTGGGTTTTTGGGTGGTTGTCATCTCTGCACTTTGGTCAAGCCAGTTGGGTTTTGGAATGGGACAAAATGCAAAATACGCAAGTTTTTAGAATATGAATGTGGTTGGTTGGTTGGTGGTGTAACTTGGTGCAGGATAAGAAGATGGTGCACTGAAGCTAATGGCAGCATCACCACTCACACCCTCTATTTGGTACATACAAATGTAGGCACTTGGTAGGCACCTGCCATCAAAACCTGACATTCATTTCATGCTTTGACCCAGGGGTTTTCTTTTTTTTTTTTTTAAAGAATTTTGTGGTGTAGCCAATGTGACGATCATCCAGAAAATAGTTTAGCCAAATTTTTGAAAAAGAATTTTGTGGTGTAGCCAATGTGACGATCATCCAAAAAATAATTTAGCCAAATTTTTAAAAAGAATTTTGTGGTGTAGCCAACGTGATGATCATCCAGAAAATAATCTAGCCAAATTTTTAAAAAGAATTTTGTGGTATAGCCAATGTGACCATCATCCAGAAAATAATTTAGCCAAATTTTTAAAAGAATTTTGTGGAGTAGCCAATGTGACGATCATCCAGAGAATAATTTAGCCAAATTTTTAAAAAGAATTTTGTGGTGCAGCCAATGTGACGATCATCCAGAAAATAATTTAGCCAAATTTTTAAAAAGAATTTTGTGGTGTAGCCAATTTGACAATCATCCAGAAAATAATTTAGCCAAATTTGGTTGCATATTAGATACGAAATTTAGAAAAAAAAAGAACAGAATCCTTCTATATTCTTGGCTACCTTCTGGAACTTATCATTCAAATCTGATGATTTGGAATTGTTTTTCCTTTGAAATCTGGCGAATTTGGGTCATTTATTCCATGAAAAATCATAAATGTATGGATCAAAATCATTTTTTTCAGGTTGAAAAATTTGCCAAAAATTCACCAGTAAAAAAGAATCACTGCTGTGAGCTATTTGAAGGGGTCTATGAGTACTATTTATCACATCCAACATACAATGGTAGTTGAACTTCGTGGATCCTTGATCTAGGAGACTACCATAGTACCTTGGCGGCTTTGACACAAATTAAATATATTTTTTAAAATGCTGAAATTATTTGTAATTTTTTTTCCAAAGACTTAAGTTTTTTTTTGAAGAAAAAGGAAGAATATTCTTTTGAAATATTTTGGAATGTTTTTTTTTCAAAATGAAATCTTCAAAATAAATTAATTATTGTGCAAACTTGTTTTGAAACCACCCTTGTATTATGGTACTTTGTGTGCTTTGGAAGCAACTATATCAATCTAATGGACTATTAGGATTAGCTGACAAGGGCTCTTAACATAGGAAAAATAAACCATTGGTCTCAGTAATTTTACATCACAAAAAGACATTTGGATGACATTCATTAATACAAAAGTGGGTGTAGTTTACTAACCTAAATGATTATGGAAGCTTATAAATGAAATAGTTTTACATTATCTCAATGATTTCACCTTGATTAAAATTATTTTATTACAAGGACATTATGTAATCATCATGTTCCACCACTAATTAAGTAGTTAACATAATTCATTATTATAATTTAGTATGGTAAATAGGTTTATTTTTATGTTGTTGTTTTAAATATCCTAGATTATTTTAGAATATATTTTATGTTATTTTATGTTATTTTACATTAAATTAATATATGTTATTTCAAGTTATACCTTCAAAGATTATTCAAGGTCATTCTATTCTATATTATTATAGATTATTTTATCCTAAATTATAATAATTTAATATAATATTTAAATATATATAATATAATATAATTGTTAAGGGTGAAAAATCATTATATATTCGTTAAACACTATGAATGTTAGAAGATAGTAGTACCATCACTAAATGGTAATTATTGTCAAATGGCAAAACAATCACTTGAAAATTATAGAATGAAAATAGATTATAAAAATATTACTATTAATAATGAATTACCTTCATGGGGCAAAATAATCAAAAGTTAATTTTGGGAGGAATTCAAATAAAATAATAATAGTTATTATAAATAATATTTTATCTTATTTCAATTAGAAGGGCATTCTATTAATTACTTAATTACTAATGGTAAATATTTTATTTACCATCTTTTATTTATTAGGGGGTGAACCCATCTAAGTTAATTAATTCAAGTGGATAAGGGATGCATGGATTTCCCTTAACTAGGATATGTGAAAAGGATTAGAATAAGAAGATTTAAGAAGATAATGAAATCTAGGAGGATAAGGACTCAACTTTTGTGTGATGAACATCTTTCTTAGGTTCTTTATTTATTTCTTGGAAGGAATGAAAGATTTAATTAGATGATTAGTTTCATGAATCATTACATTACAAGAAAAGTTGCCTTTTATGACTTGATTTATGAATAGATTGTTGATCATGGAAGACATCTATGATTACATGACTATGTCGTCAAATAAGACACGTTGTTTAGGACAATGAGTCGTTAATGTGACTTAATCGCAAAACAACGTATAACTATGACTTTTGCGATTAAAGTCATGGAGGTCATCAATGCTTGATGAAAACCATCAATTATGGTTATTGGATATAATTCATTGAACATGAAATAAATATGTTTTCCACCCATGCCATGTAGACACATGGTACAAAAGCTAAAAACCCAGCTTATATGTTAGGTATGTAGGCCTTAGCTTACCTAGGAATGTAAGCTAACTTAGTTAGCAAGCTAAACTAATTAGGATAATTCATTAAGTTGCAGGTGTGAGGAATTGAACCCCTCACCTCCACATCAAGGGAATAAGTTCTTAACCCCACTTAACCATTGCACCACATGATTTTTACATGACAAATTTTCACTATATTGTTATAAACTTTTTTTTTAACCTACTTTATAAGTTAGGTACCTAGGTATTTACCTAACAACTTAGATACTACCTAGTAACTTAGTAGGTACCTAGTTTGGTAGGTAATAGGTAAGTAGTCCCTAGAGGTAGTAATAAGTAGGTAGTAGGTAGGTACACACACACGTACATACATATTATTTGGTAGGTAGGTAAGTACATATATACTACATAATAAGTGGGTAGATAATAGGTAATACTAGCCTATAAGCATTAGCTACTTGATAGGTTGTTAGTAAATAGTTAGAAGGTAGTGAACATCTAGTTAAACTATCAACATAGCTACTAGGTAGGTTATTAATGTATGTAAACTAATCATGTAATCGCAATGTAATCACAGAATAATCCTAATCTAATCATGTAGTCATAATGCAATTACAATGTAGTCACAAATTTGAGTAAAAATATATCACTAAGGACATATGACTACATGATTAAATTAGGACATTAATCATAAATGTCCAAGTTATGAAAGACACGTTTTGGCATTGTGTTAACATTTGAAAAATGTTTGTGTGTGACACTCTTCTATGAGGGAAAAAAAAAAAACATGGGAGAAAATTATATTTGTCCTTATGTAATGGAAAATGGTTGAAGGTTATATGGATTCTATTGTTTTTTCTTGGTGTGTGTTCTACTTAAAGTGTGATAAAAAAAAAGGATAATAGTTCATATTAAGTTTATATAAAACTTTGTTTCTTATTTGTATTAGTGAACTTTTCTTTTATAAAGTAAAAAATATTACCTACTATTTATTTTAGTTTCTAGAATAAGAAACCTTATGAGAAATCATGTTTGTTGAAACTTGTTTATTTAATTATAATCTAATTGTATAAGATGTTTTTTAGTTATAATCTAGGTGTATAGGGCATTTTTTAATTGCATCGGACAAGTTGCAACGGGCATAGTTTTTTCATAGTGAAATACCTTTTGCCACATGATAATAACTACCATTAAAAGGTAACAACAAAAAGGTAGACATGACATTTCAGGTCTACAAGGAAAATAACATTGTTATAAATGGTAGGTAGTAACCACAAAGGGTCTATAAATGTGTAAATAATAGGCAACACCCACAAAGGGTTTAAAGGCGCTATAGACGATAGGCATCAATCACAAAAGGTTTGAAGGCGCTATAGATGGTAGGGAGCAACCACAAAGGGTTTGAATGTGCTATAGATGGTAGGGAGTGACCACAAAGGGTTTGAATGTGCTACAAACAATAAACAGTAACCACAAAAGGTTTACATGCTCTTTAAATGGTAGGCAACAATTGTAGAAGATTTACAAGTGGTTGTGAGTTTTTCCAACTCTACAAAAGATGGTAATAACTACAAACAATAGTTATAACAACATTGTAAGCAGACATAAAATAATCCCTACCTTCAAGTCTTTCCATTTTTTGTGTTATTTATTTTTTATCCAATAACCTTTTCCTTGTTGGTAAAATTAGGTTATTGGATCTCGTGGGTTTACAAGAATAACTGAAGGTAAATAATATATTAAAAAGTTCTTATGATGGAATAACTAAAAATAAAAACCAAAAATGACAAAAAATAATTTTATAATAAATTAACCAATAATTACCTATAATAGAATAATTAATAATAATCTATAATAGAATAACCAATAATAGATTACAATAGAATAACTTAAAAACACCAAGATTAACCTATGATAAATAGTTCAAAATTACCAACAATAGCCTATGATAGAATAACCAAGAGTAGCCTATGATAAAATAACTTTAACTAACCAATAATAACCTATAATAATCAAGAATAACATATGGTAAAATAGCCTTGAATAGTCAATAATAACCTATGATAGCATAGCCAAAAATAGCTTATGGTAAAATAATTTAAAATAACCTATAATAATTAACAATAACTTGGTGAAAGCACGTTAAAGAAGGCCAAAAAAGTAGTCCGCCTAAAATCCTAATTTAAAATATGATAGTTTTCTACAAAAACACAAGAAAGTAAATTGGAATTTTTTTATTTTTCATTTTGAAAACATCTATGCCTACATAAGGTTTATAGTAAATTGAGTATAAAATTTGAAATTTTTTAATATAATAAAAGTAGGTAACAAGTACTTTTGAAATTGATTGGTAAATATTTTTTTCAAACCTACTTTTACCCTACAAGCTAGATATATTTTTATTCTAATGTGGAAAACATGAAAAGCCACAAGTACATTTTTTTAAAATGTAATATTTCATCTACTTATAATCTACATAAAGGCTATAAAATAGATTGTGACATTTACTTGAATTCCCATGAATCTACTTAAATCTACTTTATACATGTTATTTTATTTAAATTTTTAACAAAGTTGAAAAAAATGTTCAATAATCAATAATATTTTAAAGTTCAATATATCAAAGCATATTTCCTAACTACATTTATGTTGCAAAGAACATTTGCGGTCTACTTTACCATGCTTTCACCCACCTACAATGAAATAACCAATAATAAGCAATAATGAAATAGTCCAAAATAATTACTGATAAAATAATTTAAAATAGCCTATGGTAAAATAATTTAAAATAATATATGGTAGAATAGCCAAGAATAGCCTAGACTAATCTAGGGTAAAAAAGAATGTGCATAATAATATATGATGATAAAAAAGATCATTCATTTAAATAGTGGTTCAATGGTTAAAAACTTGTTTTTTAAGCAAGGAAGTGAAAAGAAGTGAAAGGTTCAAACCTTCACACTTGCACCTTATGTTGGTGGGCTAGGTGTTTAAATGGGTTAGGTTTTCAACTTAGGTTAAGTAGCCTAATGAAGGTTCCTAATTAACTATTAACGAATTTATTATTGGTGAATTTATTATTAATGATTTAATTATTAATGAATTCACTTGTCCATAACAATTGGTGCATGTCTAATAAACGGTTGGCCATTTTCACCATGATAAATTGTCCAATTTCATTCAAAATATAATGAAATACATAATGAACTTCACACATATTGGTGTAGTGATTTAATAGAACCAAAAAAAGGATTAATTAAATTAGTACCTAGTTAATATGAAATATTTTAAATTAATCGTAATTAGTTTGTTAAACAAATCATCATTATTACAATTCATAGTTTTTTCGATTGGGTTTTCTAATAAAAAAATACCCAAAAAACGATAAGTATAAAAAAAACCACCCTATCAATTTAGACAAGTCGATTTGGACCTATTAATGTGATTAGGCAATCAATTTTGACCCTATCATTTTGACTAGCAAAGTGATTTATAAAATGACTAACTATTTGACTAATAGATAGTGGACCATTTGATTGGGTCAATTTTATACCTAAATTAAAATCATTTTCTACATTATTATTTATAAAATTAATGGGTAGGTAGGTAGGTAGGTAGAAAATAGGTTTAGGTAGGTCGAAATAGGCACATAGGTAGGTAGGTGCTAGTCTAAATTAACCTACCTAACCTAACCTAAACTCATTGAATTATTTTAGTCTAACTTACTTACCCTAGCCTTTTACTTATGCACATAGGTTGTAAATATAAGGAATTGAACCCCAAACCATCACAATGATAAGTCGAGTCCTTACCAATGGACTACACAATCATAAGAATTCAACTTTTATCAAGTTTTTTATTTCACATGTTTATTCACATCATTAAACATAATGGTTAAACCTAGGTGATAACTAATTGTTAAACTTTATGATTTAAAATAATGGTTAAACATAATGGTTAAACCTAATAATTTAAAATAATGATTAAATATAATGGTTAAATTTAGTGACTCAAAGTAATGGCTAAACATAATGACTAAACCTAATTGTTAAATTTAATGATTTAATGTAATGGTTAAACCTAGTGGCTAAACTTAATGATTTAAAATAATGGCTAAACATAATGGTTAAACCTAGTGGTTAAACTTAATGATTTAAAGTAATGGCTAAACATAATGGTTAAACCTAGTGCTTAAACTTAATGATTTAAAGTAATGGCTAAACATAATGGTTAAACCTAGTGACTAAACTTAATGATTTAAAGTAATGGTTAAACATAATGGCTAAACCTAGTGGCTAAACTTAATGATTTAAAATAATGGCTAAACATAATGGCTAACCTAATGGTTAAACTTAATGATTTAAAGTAATGGCTAAACATAATGGCTAAACCTAGTGGCTAAACTTAATGATTTAAAATAATGGATAAACATAATGGCTAAACCTAGTGTTTAAACTTAATGATTTAAAGTAATGGCTAAACATAATGGCTAAACCTAGTGGCTAAACCTAATGTTAAATTTAATGACTTAAAATAATGGCTAAACATAATGGCTAAACCTAGTGGTTAAACTTAATGAATAATTATGACAACTAAACATAGTGGTTAAACATAATTGATAAATTTAATGGTTAGATTTTATGGATAAACATAGTGGCTAAATTTATTTGGTAAACCCAATGGCTAAACCTATTGGTTAAACATATTTCACAGCTAAACTTTGGTTAAACCTAATGGTTAAATCTAGTGGATAAACCTACTAAGTGCCTAAATCTAATGGTTAAACATAATGGTTAAACATAGTGGTTAAACTTAAACTATAACTATTAATTAAATTTAATGGTTCACCTTAGGTTAAACCTAGTGCCAAATCTAGTGGCTAAGGATAATGGCTAAATCTAATGGTTAAACATAATGGCTAAATCTTGTGGCTCCACTTAATGACTAAAATTAGGTAGGTAAATGGGACTTGGGTGGATAGGTAAGATAAAAAAGGATGAAACACTACTTATTTTTATGGGGTAAATGAAAGATTGATTAAAATATAAAGTTAAAGGCTCAAAGTTGAAGGAAAGAAGAATCAAATTTATTGAATGTTTTAAGCATTAGCAAAGTGAAGGTAAGAAACTTGAATTTGAAAAGATTTTGTAGTGAAGGATGAAAATGGAAAGGGTAATGAAACCATTGATCCCTTGTTTCCCCTTGTTACCATAGGTGATAGTTTTTCAACACATTTGCCCTTGGATAATTGATGTAGATATTATTACCTTGAGTTAGGGTTATTGAGGTTGGTGTTTTGACAATGGCAAGATGAGGTGTTGTTGTTTGATGTATGGGAACTTAATTCAAAGGGACAAAAGGAATTTCATCAAGCTTATGAAAATTGGTTAGATGACCCTTCAAAGGAAATGGTGCATAACTTAATTGTATGTCTCCTACCTAGGTGTTTTTGTGTATGCAAGTCTAGTTTCTATTGATATGGATAGTGAAATCCCATGGCTTTTTTGCATTTAAAGAACTTGCTTTTCCTTAGCACCTTTGTGAACACATAGATAGTTTGTTTATTTGATGGAATGTACAGAATTTTGATTCATCTTTGGCTCCACACCAAAGAAAGTCTCTAATTGATTGTTTGTTTTTTAAATCACCACCCCAATCAATAAAATTGTGAATTTAGTGATTAAAAATTCAACTTTTTTTTATGTTGAAATCTTAAGTCCATTGTGCTTTTGACATAGTAAGTTTCATAATGTGTTTTGTTGCTTTTACATGTGTTTATGAGGTTTGTGGATAAACTAATTTATGAAGTGTATTGCATAGGTTATGTTAGGCTTCGAATGTATGAGGAAAATTAGTTTGCTTACCAAGCATCTATAGTAGGTGGGATTGACATTGAATGTTTATGTTTCTTCAAGTAGTTGTGAAATGAGGCAAGTTGTTGCATGAACTTAAAACTTGAGCCTAAAGCCTAAAGTTGGAACTTGGGATGATAAAATCTTTTTTTCCCTATACACATGCAAATAAAACCCAAGAATTTAATCACAAAATGAACATTATATAGATAAACCTAGAAGCAAACATGGGGATGAATGTAAGCATTCATCTTCATTATGGATGAATGATTTTTTTCATTCATCTAATATATGGATGAAAACATGAATTTACATGTTTTTAATATATAAAATTTTAATCAAAATTATGGATGAATGTTTTATTTTATCATTAAGTTCTTATCAATGAATTTTTTTTCCCTTAGTTTTAATTAACTAAAGCTTTATGAAACACAATTTAATTTTATATGATATAACATTTGTTGAGTAATAGAATGTAAATTCCCTTATAAATGAATTTGATGATTATGGTTTAAAATGCCATTATTTTCAATACATCGTAACTATATTATTATTATCATGTGAACATCCACCCCATGGTTGTTGTTTTTTTTAAATTTTTTTCCTGGCAAACTAACCTAGTGTCGTTGACGACAATGGTTTTTTTCCTCTCCAAAGTTACCGCAACTTCTTTTAAACCTATTTATAAATGTCATGGACAATAATAGGGATTTTTTTTCATTCTTCTTCAAAGGTGCCACAACTTTTGTGAAATCTAACTAATCTTGTTAACAACAATGGGTTTTGAATGCTTTAAATATTTTAAAACTATCTATTGTTATTGATGACTTCAAGGATTTTTGAAATAAATTAAAATTTAGTTTCAAGCATCTCAATTAGCTTCCTTCAAACAACCTATTATCATAGATGACAATGGGGTTGTTTTTTATAATTATTTATTTTCAAGGCGCCCTAATTTTTCAAAAAATACATATATAATGTTGTTGTCAATAATGAGGGGGGGCGATGTTTAACACTCATCTCATGACAATTTTTTTTTAATTGCTTAGCATTATTGATGAAATTGATTTTTTTAACAAATTTTTAAAAATTATTTTGGTTCCATTATCATATTTTCCCCTATAGTCACATTATCCACCATTATTAAATGACATTCAAATTTAAAATATTAATACTTGGACAACAAATGAAGATGGACATAAATAATTTTTAAAAAATTTATCTTCCAATCATGGATGAATTTCATTCAATGATTTATTTATTTAATCCAACTCATTAATGAAATTCATCCATGCAAAAATGACATTCATCCATGTAGGTGGATTAAAATCACATTAAGCTTTAAGTTACAAGCTCAAAGCTTCAAGGTCAAGCTCTAGGTTCATGCACAAGCCATCTTCATTGTGAACTGAATCATTTCAACAATGACATGGATGTTAAGTTGCAATCATTCACTCTAAAATCTTTCAACAACTCCTATGTATAAGCCTTTTGATGGATGATTAGACTTATACACATTGAGAACCTTGCTCAAACTCTAATCCTAGATATTTCAATGTCATTCCCAAATTAGACATTTTGAATTGGTTAAACATGACTACAACATATCTTGAGTTTTGTGACTTAAATTAAACAACTTGGGTTTAACAACTAACCAAATTTAACAACTTAGTTGGTTACTAAACCTAAGTTGTAAATAACAACCCAAGTCATAAAACCCAAGTTGTGCTATATTAATAATTGGGTTTTGATCCAATTGACATTTTGTGCATGCTTGTTAGTGATGAACAAATCATCCACATAGATTATTAAGATGAACATATGACCTTGTTCCTTGAAATAATATAGGTTTCCATCTTTGAAAATTTGGTTAGACTTAAATTAGTGAAAGAAATGTTGATGTGTTCAAACCACACCTTCAAGCTTGTTTGAACTCATACAAGGTCTTGTTCAATTTATACACAAGATTTTCATGACCTACTGTGACAAACCTTCCAAAGGATATTTGAAGTAAATATCTTTTGTAATTTCACCATTTATTAATGTTGTTTTGATGTCTAAATGATGCAATTTCCAACCTTTTGACATAAAAATTGTGGTGATGATTTTGATTGTAATCCACTTGGCTACATGTGAAAAGGTATCCATATAATGTTTGAACCCCTTGTGACCAATCTTGCTTTATGTTTGACTTGTGGATGTGTTTTGGTTTTATTTTATAAATCCATTTAATTGAAATCCCTTTGTGACTTATAGAAAAAAAAATAAAGACTTAGTTTGGTTTCAAGATATTGACTCCATTTCTAATTTCATGATTTTTTTCCAATGAGGTTCTTTGATTGCTTTTAAAAACTTGAGGTTTTGGTTTAAAAAACCTCAGAGGTTTATATGTAATGTTTTAGTTTTAGGGTTTTGTTTTTAATCCTACAAAATCTTTTAAGATTTTGAACCTTTTTTTTTTTATAAAATTTATAATGAATGTTTAATTAGTGTTTCTATAAATCACTTTAAATGGGGATGAGGAACATGGTGTAGGTTTTAGAACTAACACAAAGTTTTTGCCATCTATTGAGGTGTTTATTGTTTTTTCCATTCGTCAACCCTCCACCTAAGGTTCTAAACCTTCTTGTTAAGGGGTAGAAATCCTTAGACTAGTTAGTACCATAAGCCTTTTAGTAATTAATAATTACTAGTGGTAGATTTACCATTTTAGGTGGTTGTAAGGTAAGGTGGTTCATTTTTTGCGTCATAATCTAGTTTTTTGCAAAGTGGTGTGCATTTACATATTATTAACATGGCATAAAAATAATAATCTTCCAAATTTGTGGTTAAATTTAGATTTTCAACTTGAAGAAAAGGACATCAATTAAAAAATATTACAACATATATACACCAAGTATATAGTAATGGATTTTTGAAATTGAAAAATATGGATTGGTTTACTATTTGTGCCTCTATATTATACATGCATTTTTTTGTATGAATTTTATTTGGGATATATTATAGGGACTCAATATATAATATTTTAAAACAAAAAGAACATATGTGCAAAAAAAATGCTAGAAAAAAATTAACCAAAAAAAAGTTATGGACTTTTGAATGGCCTAAAATGAGCCATATTTTTATAAGTCCATATCATAATCATTTTTGGGTGGATTTCAATTTTATTTTTTTTAACATGTACATTAAAAATTTGTTTTAAATGGCTTATTTTCATATGGGCTTTATATTTCATTAACCACCATTTAATTCCCCACTAAATTAATGATTTCAAAATATATTGCCATTTTAACACTATCATATGGACTTTTAGGGAGTGGAGCATCTGCCAATGAGCCACTTTACAATGCATACACCCTCCTTTATCAAAGGGGTGAAGTTAGTGGGGATTAAATAATTCATGTTAGTGAGTGGATTGGGGTAATCTACCTAATTATCTAAAAGATTTCTAAGAGGTGATTAAGGTAAGGGCCTTATTTTCATGGGGTCAATGTGGGCATTGTGTGGTTTTGTGGAGAAGGAGGATTAAAAAAGGTGTTGGTGCACTTTTAAAGCATTTGATATTATTGTAGTTAGTTGTTGGGATGGAAGAATCTCTTGGAAAAGAGTGTGGTATAACACTAGGGAGGAGAGAATAATGAGGAAATGTATTTGTATTTGTGTATGATTTTAATGAAAAATGGTTGAGGAATTTTTACTTGTTGTGTGTGTAGTTTATCCTATTAAGAGGTGTATAAAATAATGTAATTTAAGATTATACAAGGGTGTTGTTGCGGCTTTTATGGTAGTTTTTCATTTTTTTTAGAACAAAGAATAAGAAGGCATACCATGTGGTAGCCTTTGGAGTAATTAGCTATTGGCTACCACAAGAAAGTAGTAGCCAGTATGTAGCAATAGAAAAAGGGGGAAACACTTGAAAGTAGTAATCTGTAGATTAGCAGGGATTGCTGTAAGTAGTAAACAATGACCATGAGTGGGAGTAGTTTTTTACAAAGGGTAAGCAGGGTTGAGGAGGTGTTTTAGGGTGCTATAGATGGTAAACAAGGTTATGAAAGGGTCTCCATGCATTGTGAAGGTGGGACAATAGCTTTGGGAGGCATGTAGACCCACTGAAGTAATGTCCAAAGGCTTTGAAAGTACTTGAGAGCCTTGAAGAGTAGCTGGGTGAAAGCACACTAAAGTGGAGTACTTTCCAGCATATGTGGAGTCCATATTAATGTTAAAATAAAAATCCATTTAACATTGTAGCAAAATAAATTATATTGCACAAGCCATATGGCAAGGTTAAATAACATTTTTTTTACTTTTAGACTTTATCAATTGTAGAGAATTGTACAAAATATTTACATTTAAAAAAACGTGAGTTGAATTATTAATTCAAATGAATAAAAAAATTTATTAAAAAATTCATATTTCCTTGTTTAATATTTCAATTTATGGTTTTCAAAATCTTTCAAAATCGTCTTCTTTTGTATCAATGGCATCACACTATTTTTTATGTTTTAAAAAATCACTCAATTAAACATTTTAGAAAATATAATGAATTTATAATCATATGATATGGACTTTGACATTGGGTTTTTGGCACTTCAAAAGTTTAATATGTTATGGTAACTCAAAATCTATTCATGAAATTCATGTGACAATGTGATCATAATATCACATATACTATAAAAATTTTGAGTCCTTTTCACATATTCTTCATTTATATTTTGTTCCATGGCCTATGATTGAAAATCCAACAAGCTTTGATAGGATTATGTACTCCACCTTAATGTGTTACTACTCTCCATTTATGTTCATTTCCCATTTTGCCTTTTTATAGTTTCTTCCTTTGACACCTCTAGAGTAACCTACAAATAGGGTGGTAGGTTTGTTTTTAAACATCAAACCTTACTTCTTACTTATTACTTGAGTAATTGTAATAAAGTAAGCTAATGAGGGTAATTTCTTTCTTTTGAGTAATAAGGTGTTGACATTGTTCCTTTGGTCTCACCTCCTAGAAGACGGTAATGATCGGGGGCTACAATTTCACCCCTTTACACTTCTTTAAGAAACTTGATAATGGTGACCTATAAACTTATTAGTTGTTCTCCAATCCTTTAACCCTTATGTTCTTGTTCATGTTTATTCTTTGAAGGTAAAACCGTCATTTTCATCAACCATTAGGTCCTTGGAAGTTACCATTTTCTTTTTTGTGTAGGTATGTAAGATTGGTAGGATTATTTATTTTCATTAATTTTGATATTTAAAGTCTCGATGTTCAATCTATTCCCCAACATTTTTGGTTGTGTTTTAATGGACATAAACTTTGGTTCCAAAAATATTGAAATTTATGAAAGGTTAAGTTTCTTATTTTAAAATGATTCCTTAGGAATCTTCTATTCCAAAGACTTGGACAATCATTTATTCTACAAAAATTGTGAAAAATTGATTAGCTTAGCCCAAAGATTCATTAGTATACCTCTTTCAACAATAATGCATTTTGGTTATTTATATTTGTTTTTCCTCTCATCAACTTCATTCTGATAAAGTCAATATGTATAATTCATTTCCTTTTTTATTCCAACATTTTTATAAAATTTTGAGGTGTATATTTTCTTTCATTTTCAAATTTTAATGTGTTGATTTTTCTTATGGTCTCATTTTTAATCACTACTTTGAAAACTTTGAAAGCTTCAAGTGATTGGTCCTTTCATTTTAATAACTTCACCTAAATTTTTCTACTTCTATTATTGAAGGTAATGAAATAGTGTACACCTCTTAAGGATTTCACTTTCAAGGTCCAAATATATGTTGTTATGTATGAAATCCAATATATATTAAATATTAATTTAGGAATTTTGCTTTTGGTTAATTTCCCTCTAATGTAAATTTTGCACTTGGGTTTTATATACAAAAGCTTTGAATGCCCAAGGTTCTTTCTCTATTGATGGATTGATGTAGAGATTTAAAGGGCCACATTTTGCTTAAATGTAACAAAAAGTTGTCCTTCGCAAGTTTTTGGGCAATTTTGGGAACAAAATATATACCATATAAAACAATGTCAAATTTGTGATAATGAAAATGTAAAATTACAGTCTTGTAGCATTGAACAATCACATCACAAAAATGTGAAAATATTTCCATCCATGTGAATATAAATGGTATTTTGGTAGTATTGTATAAACAACAAATACTTGTATTTTAAAGCAAAAAATGTTTACACATAAAATTGTTATAATATAACAATTTATATAAGAAAATAAATTTTAGTTTGGTAAACACACACACACACACACACACACACACACACACACACACATGAAGATATATATTGGATGAAGCCTTAGAAAGTTAGGATTGTTGAAAATTAACATTTTTTGTTCACATAACAAATTACTTTGTTTTTTGTGTGGATGGAGGACAATCACTTCCTAATGTATTAAATTTAATATATTCTAATGTTTAATCTATCTTTATATTTCAAATTGGTTCTCTTAAAGTTGTAGTCATATGGTTTATAAATGGGTCTTGAAATTTTTAAATAACTAAAAGGTATGACTTATTTTCATCAAATACAAAACATTTCTATATATTTGAACCCAAAGTGGGTACAAGAATGCCACATGTCATACATGGTTCGAATGTTTGAAGATCTTAACACATAGAAATTGTATAATTTGTATGTTTAAGTGGGAAGGTTGGTGGAAATGTTTAAGAATGTTATTGCTTTTAAAAATATTGGAACCCATTACAATACTTAAACTATCATTTTTGAAACATTCAAGTAAACCATGACCCCAAAATTGAAATGTCTTAATGTTTGGTGCCAAAAAATTTCTTTAATGTGTGCTTCAAAGGATTTGGAAATTTCGTTAGGGAGTATATTAAGTTTTATGGTTTTGTTGTTTATTGGTAAAGACCTTTTATTCTGATCTTTTTAGAATAATCTATTTGGTTTTTCAATTTTTGATTAGGCGAACCTTAAAGTAGATTTCAATAACATTAAAATTTGCATTTGTGATTGTTCCTACAAAAAAATTATGATTTTTAAAAATGTTTGAAACATATAGAACTTTCGAAATGTTATTATTTCTTTGGACTTGGATTTGGAAATCAAGTTGGTCCCCTCTCTTACAACATTAAGACCTTTTCCACTTATAGGGGCTATGGATTTTTTTTGTTTAATTCTTCTATGAAAATTAGTAAGTAATTAATTCCTAGAATGTGTTTAGTAGCGATAGAGTCAAAATACCAAGAAAAGTTTGAAAAAAAAATTGTTGAATAACTTTCAAGGGTTTTTTTGTTTTTTTGTTATATACCAAATTTCTCTTTATTTTCATCTTTTGGCAAGGTGTTAAATGTAATGCAATGCATCTATTGTTTGTTGGACAACATATGGAGTTAATTAGTTGTTTAACTTCCTTATCTTGGATACTAACTTTTGAACAACTCCTTTTTTTAATGACCCTTGGTTCCACAAAATCAACAATTCCCTAGTCTACTTTGGCTTCCTTTCAATTTCTCAAGATTTTTTTTGGGTTATGAATTTTTAATATGATCTTTGCCTCTTAAACCTCCTCCTTTGGGTGACCACACCAAGTTGGTTTCTTCAAGCTTATTTTTTGAGAAAGTTGCGATTTTGGAAATAGGATATACTTATGATTCTTTTGTGTTTTCCTTGTATTATCATGACATTTCCCATTATTTCTTTTTCAATATCAATTTGGATATGTAGCTTTTCACCTCGTAGCTTTGATTCTAGACCTTCCAAGTATACAATGTTTCCTTGCAAGTCATAGTTTTTATAAACACTATGTACTAATTTGGGGGAGAATTGAAAATCGACATAATTGTTAGTTCTTATGGTATTGAAAATTCTACTCCCTTTAATTGATCCAAAGAATCCCTAATATTTTTAAAGAATTCTTTCGTGCTTTCATTTTTTTCCTTCTTGAAGGAAACCATTTTTTTTAGTAACATTAGTTTCCTAGACTTAAATTTAGCTTCATATTTGTCTTTGAAATATCAAGGGTTTAAATATTTTTCTTTGAAATATTAAGGGTTTATTCAAAAAAAAAAAATTCCTTCTTCAATGAATCATGCATGGATGACTATTATTTCACGCTAGCCCTTAAAAATCAATTTTGTCTAGTTATTTGAATTTCCCAAAAACCACTGATTCCAATTTTTAAACCATCAATTTTATCTCTTGGAAAAAAAAAAGTACCATCAATTTTATTTATTTAAAAAAACCTTAAAATATTTTTTTGAAGAAAATAATAAAAAACCTATTGTTTCACAAATGTTAATTTGGTTTTTCAAAATTGAGAATTGTGGTTAAATATATTATAACCAATTATTTGATTTTTTTCCAAAACCATGATTATGAACCTTAAGAATCACCTTGATAACCATAGGTATATTCTTGTTTCTAATAATTGTCCAACATTAGTAAAAGCCAATGTTGTTTGGTTTTAAATTTTAAGTTGATATAGAGTTGGATCCATGAACTAATTTCAAAGAATTTAATTTGAGGTTCAACATTTTGGTGGAACTATCATTGGGATTGCACCATATGAGCAATGTGTGGAGAAGATCCACTCTTGAATTGGACTAGAACTTTTGAACATTGTTAAAAACCATTGGAAAATAACTTTAGAGATTCCAATGAAAAGGTTCAAGGTTCAAATTTTTGTGAGTAAATATGTGGTTTTTCCATTTCATTAGAAACTTAAGGTTTTTGTGAGTTTGTGGTTGCTTATTGCTCCATTGTACTATTCAAAAAAGATGCTAGGAGATTTGTAGGTTAACTTTTTGTAAGTAGTTAGTTATTATATGTGTGGTTTAAAGTTATGACATGAATGTGATGGTAGAATTAGTGCTTTGAAATAGTTGTTTCAAAAAAGCTAAATTGCTTTTGGAAATTTAGGAACAAAAGGAAGGTTTGGGTTTCTTCAAAAGTGATGTAGGAATTTCACATTTAAAATTTATTTTAGTTATTTAAAAAAAATATTGGTTGTGAATTCACAATAGACTATTGTGATGTTTTTAGTGGGTAATGTTTTTATTCAATTATAGTGTTTTTACAACCTTTGTTAGTACATGCAACATGACACTGTATTTAAATTGTTCAATTTTTAACCCATTTTCTTTTAGTTATGACTATCATCTTTCCATGAAGTTAACCTTAATAAAATTGTCATAGAAGGGGAGGAACAACGAAGGCTTAAACTCCCAAAAATCATCCAAGGTTTCTAACTCTAAGAGGCAAAACAATTAGACTATATCTATTAATATGTTAAGATGTTTTTTTTGGTATTTGTTTTCTTGTATAGTTTGTTTATATATTTTTTTGGTGTCTTGATTTTGTTTAGGGTTGATCATGGATCAATTTTAAACATATTTTTCGTATGGGGGTTATAAGAAAAATATTTTTCTAAGTGGAAAATATAATATAGTTCCAACTTCCAAAATTTCATACAATATACTTACATTTTGAAGCCAAGAATCTCAATTAAATAATTTATTTGCTTTCGAATTATCCCAAAAATTCCACCCCATTTATTTTCAACAATGTATTAGGAAGTGATGCTTATATTTTTGGAGTTGCAAATTGAAAGATTTATAGTTCAATGTTTCTTTTGATGTTGCATCATGAAAGTTAGTCATACAAAATGAGGAGAGGTTTGAAAGGAGGGAACACAATTTGGATTTTATTTTTAATTTTTTTATAAGTATGATACAAAATGAAAATGCATGTTTTTTTCTTTTGGGAGGGAGAAAGGGGAGAAATTTGTGTCATGGGAAATAAAAAACTAAGTATGTGATGTTCCGTACACTCCCAATACTTCAAATCATGTAAACTTTCAATGATAGTTCTTGTCAAACTTTTGATCTTTTTCAATTTTTTTCAAAAAGCAAACTAGTTGAACTTGAGAGCTAAATATGGTATTGATTTTGAAACTTACTAAGACTATTTTAATATCATGAGACTTGTGGGAAGCACACCATAAAATAGTGACTTCCTCATGAAAAGGAATGAAGTTTTGTTTGTCACCAAACATTGGAATAATTGATTGGTTGCTAGTCATACTAAAGGTGTGGGCAATTTGTACGGTTTTTATGCCTACTTTTTGAGTTGAAGAGCAATGGGAGAGAATTTTAATTGAGAGAAATGAGCACAAGACATTCTAACTTCAACCAAGATTGAATTCCCACATAAAACAAAATAGGTTGGTAGTGGGAATAACCATACCTTGTAACATAACGTAACATGTAACATTATATTTTAAACTATTATGTTAACATTGTGTCATATCATGCACATAATTTTCTTGCCCATGCAATTACATTTTTAAATTTCAATTACATCTTATTCCAATCACATACTAACATCACATTCATGCGCATCCCCTTGACTCTCTCAAGCATATACACATGCACACAAGACCACACACATAATACACACATAGTGTGATATAATCACCCAACCTTTTCATTCCCCCCATCACACACACACACACACACACATAAAACCAAATCTTCACCATACATTTTACATTACAACTTAATTATAAAGTGTTAACACTACATGTGTACCAATATATTACTAAAAATTATTGTATGTAACTTGTGTGTATGAAACATAGAGATTATTTTTCATAGTGTTGTACGTAACATTCTATATGAAATAATGAAAAATGCAAGAATTATTATGTATGCAAAATATTTCATATTTCTGAATATTGTACAAAATGTGAAGGCAAAACCATTTTCACTTCATGCATGATATGATAGTTCAAGGTACCATTCAATTTGAACAATATCATTTTGTTACAATTTTTTTCTGTACACCTATATAGGCTTAAGCCTTATGAAAGCATGTTACAACATTCAAAGGTGCCAGCTCCCCATTCCAACAATCTCATTGGTGACAAAGGTTTTGTTCACACCTAGTAAGCATACCTATTCCAGTGGCAAGTACACAGGTATGTAAAGACTAAAGAGATGCTTGGAACGAGAATTATACAAAGCAAAATAACTGGGACCCAAACTAGTTTTTTCCATCAATTTTGGTGGTAAACTGAGTTTCATCCTGTCTTTTGCTTTTGGCTGGGCCTCCACTGCTGCTACATATATTTTCACTGCTCCTACCTGTACAACTACTATAATTACTCTTGAACATTAAATTCTGAGTTTCATACTGAGATTTAATAAAATTTCATTACTTTGCATATACCACTGAAAGAGGGGATAGGGGGTGAAAGCAGGCCCAAAGACAGGGTGAGGACAAGGTGACTTTACAGATAACTCTATTATGACCCTTTGTCGGTATGAAGACATGGCCATAATTGAACCCATTCGTACTGAAATGTCCTGAAACCCAAAACCCTAATCCTGCTCTCTGTGGGAACTCAAATGTCCTGATGTCCAAAACCCTAGTCCTGCTCTCTATGTGAAGAACTCAAATGTCCTGATGTCCAAAACCCTAATCCTGCTGCGTGTTTCCGTGTGTGGAGCGCAAGAGCTAGTTGGCGATGGCGCTGCGACAGGCACTAGGAGCATCCAGCGGGGAATTGATGCGCGAAGATGCCATTCCTTGCGGGCGCATGACGCGTATCTTTTCCACTGTTGCTGGTGTAGGTGGAGTGTTCCTCTCGTGGCCCTTGTGCTCGATCCACTACGGTTGGTCTCGAACTTTGCATCGTGATTGCATTTTGCAGAATTGCTTCCGGCGGTATTGAAGTTAGCTATACCAGCCTTGCTTGCGCTGGTGATTACAATTCCAGCAGATTTGAATACTGTGAATTGTCTATGATTCCAAAGAATGTTTTGGAAACCTTCATCAGCTTCTGCTGCAGTTTGACTCTAGTCCTTAGAGAATGTGGATTATAGTACAATTGTTGTATGTGACTTCTTGTGGATTTCTTCGTGCACTGGTTGTTCAGAGTTTCTGATTTGGCTGTGCATGTGTTCAGGGCCTCGAATCACATG
>Ga0116231_10006751_pt1 | contig 21590 bp, 17 predicted proteins | sample S1TSphgellanicum_2_FD_89695 | JGI IMG/M metagenome (GOLD analysis project Ga0116231, IMG submission 89695) | Host-associated microbial communities from peat moss isolated from Minnesota, USA - S1T2_Fd - Sphagnum magellanicum MG | ecosystem: Host-associated > Plants > Peat moss > Unclassified...
GCAACACGGACACACAAGACTCACCACGGCCCGGACTTGGGGGAAGCCACCACCTTCCCCCTTATAATATACTCTGCAGCTCTCCACGGAGGCTACATCCAAATGGCTTTTTTTCTCGGGACTCCCGAATGGGAGTCTCGAAATCCCACCAACTGGGACTCCCGCGACTTTGGAGCCCCATAACTTTGCGAACAGACCTCTAATTGAGGTGCGGCCTGAAGCAAAGTTGTAGCTCTCATCGAGAGTTTTCCAACGATATGAGGCACGCCCCCTATAACTAAGTAAATTGGGTCGATTCCCGAATTTTTGTGGTCGGGAGTCAAACTGGCAGTTTGACTCCCGGCCCTTCTTTTGGCCATAACTTGTGTTTCAGATATCTGAATGAGCAATGCAAGCCCATTTTAGACATCTACGTTTCAAGAGCTTTTCAATGATATAAAGAACGCCACAAGCCATTGGGTTTTGACCCCTGCAATTGCTCTTTGAAGTTTCGGAAGTCCACCAGGACTCCATCTCCCAAAGTGGGAGTTGCCTTGGGAGTGTGAGTGTTCACTCCCTCACACTCCCTCACATTTCCTTACACTCCCGGGAATAATGTGATGTGACTCCCTGGCTTCCTCTTGGCCCGCAACCTTGCAATGCCTTTGCTTTAACTCCCGGGCTTCCTTCCTCTTAGCCCGCAACCTTGCAACCCCTTTGCCTTGGTCGCGAGCCCAAAGCTAGGGTTGCGACATTCATCAAAAGAAGGATTACATTAATGTTCTTTAAGACACTACCATCAACCCCTCAATCCAACCTTGTTTTCACTATAAGGTTTATGGACATGATGCAAACCATTGTTTCACATTACATCCAGAATTGAAACAAAGCCAATCACAAACGTCAAATGTTAGTAAGGGCCAAGGTTTTGGGAAGGACCAAAAATGGGTCAACCACCAAACTAGTTTAAGGCCAATCCAACACCATGGAAGTTAAGTTTGCACAATTGGAAACCCTAATTACAATCATGGTGGCCCATGTGAATCTATTGCATTTGGGTCAGGGAATGCAAAAGATCAAGAGGATGGCTAATCTTCTACTTTGGATTCAAACCCAAGATATTTTTGTGGAGGCGACTTTTCAAAATCAATGGCCCCCAATGAAGATATGTTAGATGTTTTAAGAAGCCATGATGATGGAGACCATATTGAGGTTCCCAATTTGGTCAAGATGTTTTCCATAGTTACATTAGTGATAAGGGCTAATGTTTAGATTCAAAAACCATGAGGTGTTGATGAAAGGTTGGATCTTCAGTGTGGTGAGGCTTAATACCAAATGTGGCTCTTGTAATCATTCATGTTGACAAATATCATTCCCTATCCTCTAGGGGCATTGGTTTCCAATAGGTGCTAAGGAAGGTGCCTAATTTTATTCCTAGGCCCAAGGCACCCATGGGTTTGTTGGGGATGGCCAAAATGATGTACCAAACATTAATGTTTTTCACTGAAACATTGGCCATTTTAGGTATATAATCAACAAATGTGTTACATCTAACAACCATATTGTGAAAATGAAGGAATTCACACCAGATGTGATGGTAAAATCAAAAAGCATTTTTGTTCTTACTATAATTCCCCAACATGTTTTTGAAGCTAGTTCTACATAAGGTGTGCAAGGTGCACCCTAAATCTTTGCATGTGCTTATGGCCAAGCTTCATGACCTTGCAACATGACCAACCATTGATCAAGCCACTATTGTTCTTGATGTGGTGAGGATACACAATGAAGAAAGAATTTTTAACTAAAGGGGGGTATGGTACGTCAATATCAACCCCACAAGGTTTTTTTAGATTTCAATGTTCAACCATGTTAATGTTGGGCAAGGCCATTGTCGACAGTTTTGGATTCATTAATGCCAATTTCGACCATGCCCATATTGAATTTTGACATGAATGGGTGGCTTGTAGACGATTCAAGGGGTACTACACAAAAGATTGTGATCCAAGTTGATCCTACTAAACCAACAACTTAGATTATAGTACAAGCTCGAGTAGTGTTCATGCATGTTAATCCTATGACATATTGGTTGAAGGTGCAATATTATATGCCCTAGGGGTTGCCATCAATTTTTGGGAAGAAATCACATACTACTACCCAAGATGGTAAACCAAAGTTAGCCACAAAACTTCATTATTAGTGAGGTTCATTGGGGGGGCAAGTTGGAAAATCCAACAAATCCACTATTTTGGCTAAATTTTTAAGCCTTCCAGATAGGTTTAAACTATTGGAGGGTAACATCCATGATTAGGATGAACTCCCAAATGGAAAATTAGCAATGTTAAGACCAGAGGAGATGCCATTCATTCAAGATTCCACATTGGACCCCTACCCACCATGGGGCACATTGATGTCCAAGCTACAAGCATCCATTAATCATTTTATTTATTGGATTCAGAACACTCTACCGTCACCAAGCCCACAAATATTCATGAATGTTGGTATTAGATAATGGGTCACCATTATTGAACCCATTAAACACCAAAGTCATTCATTGGGATAATTTCAAGGATGTGATATGCCTACTAAAATTTTTCAAAGGCATCAATTTCAATCTAATTGTAATGTTGTAATCAAGGATCCAAATATGGTGGTAACTTTACGTGGAGTGGGATTCACATGTGAAATAAACCTATAGGCATCATGTTATGATGTTGTAACAACATCCCACTTTGTTGCCAACATTCCTTATTAATCAACATCACATTATTGGGGGCACAAGATTTTGATGGGATTGGGCCAATAGGTATGGTCATTTCAAGATGGTTGTGTTAAGGTTGTTCATAAACTGGCATGGGTCATGGACTTTCAAACCTTAAATTAAGACTTTTTTAGGAGTTGATTTGTCTATTGCAATATTTTCAAACCACGTAGATGTAATCATGTGCATACATGTCAAAGAATGTCCCACCATTGGAAGATTTTCACCCTATTGTTTTGGCTAGATGGCACCAAATTAAAGCTTGGATCAATGAGCCAATGCAAGTGGATGCCGTAGTAATTAGTTCATGAACACATTGGTTCTATTTTTTATGGACTAACTTAACACCACCAAAGGTGATCCAATGAACATGTCAACTCATTCTTAGGTCACCCACATGTTTAGTGGATGACATATTGGATTTAGGATGCCACTCATGCACAATTCATCATGATGACCAACCACCTTTGTCTATGGTTAATAAGGTTGGCCTTCCATAAACAACCCTACCAACATTTATGAATTTTCCACATTTTCATGCATTTAAGAATGGAAGCCTTGGGATGATTTGGGACTCTAATTCATCCAGTATGGAAGAACCTAATGTAGATGAATGAAAATGGGCCATGGGCTTTTGCACTAACATCATAATTGTGTTCAATATTTTTGAGAGAACTTAGAGGTAGATTTTGGGGCAAGTTATCGACCTTAATTGCCTCACATGGTTTTCTTGTTTAATATTGGTTGAACAAACATGTTTGGCAAAATGTTTCCTACCCACCCATTGTACATCTCCATTTGTTGGACCACTAATTGGGACAACTATGTCCATGCAAGGGGGGGGGGGGGGGGAGGGGGGGTGATGTAACAACACAAGTTGCACATCCTTGGCATACATGGGATTAGGAATGCTAAGAGGGATTTACTTGAATTTGGAAGGAGGTTTGGGATGTGGGGGCGCTGAAACAATGTGGTACCTCTTAATATTTTGCATATCAACTATAAGTTGTTTTCTTAGCCTTCGACAATGGGGATAGTTCATCATCCTAGCCTAGGGCATTGTTGACCACAACCACATAGGAACTAAATATTGGTCTAATGATATAAAGGATGAAATGCACACAACACAATGGCAATTGTAGGATTATGTTAAATGATGCACCTTCAACTTGAAGGAATTGGGCCAATTGAAGGGACAAGAGGTCCGGATCATATTGGAGGGATGATAATCCAATTTTTAGGAAACCTTACAAGCATAGTTAAATGGAAAGGGCTTTAGTTCAAGCTCAAACAGTAAAATTGTTGGATGCATGTTTGGTGAAATTGTTTAAAGGTGAATACCATTTAGTAACAATGATGTTAACCAAGAAAGATATTTTTGGCAATTGGACCGAACATTACATGGGTCAAAACACATTCAAAGGGGCCACAAGCATTACTAATTTACATTAGGATTCTAGGTCTTTTCCCCAAAATAGTTTTTTCATATGAGTGAATTTTTGAATGATTATTTTTACAACTTGTTATGAAAATGATTAGAATTGCCCTAGAATTTCCCCAATAAATTTTTTAAATCATTTTTTAATAGATATGAAATTGTAAAATATACAAATTCCTTATAAATTTTATGTTTCATCTTGAAAAATTATGATAATTTGAAATCATACCAAAAAATGTGAATTTTTAAAAGTTTAATTTAATGTAATATAAACCTTTTTTTTTCAATACATCATGTACATTATAGCCATTTAAATATGTGATAAAACATTCTTGAAATTTTGAATTTCTAAATTTTCAAACGTACATACTTTGAAGTTTCAAAGTTTTAGAATTCCACATTTTTGAAATTGTGAATGTTTTTATAATGTGTCTAATAGGTTATTATCATCTCATTTTTTCACCATCAACTTACTTTATTGTATGAGTCCTTTGAAAGTCCTTTGTAAAAATGTCCTTATTTAATGATAAAGTTTATCACTTTCAAAAGTTCTTAATTAAACCAAAACCTAAAATTGGATCAAATGGATTTTTAATTTGAGTTTCTTGAAATTTATATGTATTAAAAAGGAATCATGTGCCATGATTACCATGGTTTCAAATGGAAAAAATTAAATAAATCTTAATTTTTTAATGACAACATTTGACATTCGACACCTTTTTTGGCTCCATTGGATGTGTTTTGACCCACGTGTGGAGATTAACATCAAATGAATAAATAGACCCACTTGGACAAATATGCCATGCCTTTGCCAAAGGAAATTTTTGATGTCTTAAGACAAGCCAAGGTTTTTAGTACCAATTCTATGGGTTGTCAAAAGGAAGGGCATAAACTTGGGGTCCAAAAGTTTTGGAAAGAAAACAAATTGGCAACACCCCATAGTGATGGGCTTTGGTGTTTCATTGAAGCTCTATTTTCCATTCTTCTTAGTGTTTTCTTGAAACTTTTCCACTTGTTTTTTGAAGTTTTTTCCATCATAGCCTTTGCCTTTTGAACTTTGGTCAATACCTTTCAAATGTTTTGTTTTTTTCCAAGAGTTGTCAAAGTTTGCTGATCCCTTGAGCTTTGATGTAATTTTTGGGTCTGATTTGCACCACATACAAATGGATGTAGCCCAATTTTCTTGCTACCATGGGGTGCTAGTATAATTTTTAGGTTTGATTTGCACCACATACAAATGGATGCAACCTAACTTTCTTACTGCCACAAGGTGCTAACACAATTTTCAAGTTTAATTTGCATCACATATAAATGGATGTAACCCAACTTTCTTTGTTCATAGAGTGTTGATGTAGTTTCCAAGTCTAATTTGCAACAAATACAAATGAATGCAACCCAACTTTCTTACTGCCATGGGTGTGATGAGTTTCCAAATATGAATTCAACCACATGCAAATGTATGCAATCCAATTTACTTGCTGCCATGGGATGTTGAATGCATGGTTAACATAAATATTATAATTGAAGGTCATTCAAGAAGCATGTATGCTTGTGAACAAATTTCTAAAACTTTGAAAATGGATGGTATTTGTCAATGTTTTTATTAGATGTAGCTTGTTTGACATGTGTATGTGAAAGGTGGTCGTAAAAAAATATGGCATGAAATGATTACTTTTGTTTGTGATTCAAAAAATTATACTAAAATGAATAATTACAACATTGTTTCCATTTTTTTTAGGTTTGATTTTGGTCATGTTTCAATTATGATGTGATTTGCAAGTATGATTTTTCACAAAGCACAAATGTATGCAACCCACGTTGTTGTTGTTATGGAGGCAAGTGTTGAATGCATGTGTTCTAGCACATATGCACACTTGAAAGTCAAAGCAAGTACACTCATGAACAAACCATTGATAATGAATAAGATCCATTATATTTGTTGGAAGTATTTTGGTTCAACATGCACATTCAAAATGTGGCAATTATGATATGTGGCAGAATGAACATGTTTTCCCAATCCCCAATTTGAAACCCATCCTAAACCACCCACATTGAAACACATTGGAATACCACTATATTACACATAGTCATGCTTACACCATGTATATAAACTTCCATACATGTCCACCTTGAAGAGCAACCACTCATGGAACACATTTAATCCTTGGGGACATTGGATATCACTAATGCATCACTTAACCTTCATGAACTATTGAAGTTCAACACAATGGACTAATGCATTAGACCAAAAGTTCCATTAGACCAACAATTCCACCAAGCTAATCCATTAGACCAACAATACTACTATGCCAAAATTTGCACTAAGCCAATCCATTAGACCAACAATTTCATTAGGCCAATAATTCCACCAATCCAATCCATTAGACCAATCCACCAAGTTTCATTATAGTCAATATATGGTGGAATGGGACAAGTCCCATTCCACCAAACTCCATTAGATTCCACCACACATAATTTTAAAAGATTAATTTTAGTATAGAAATAATGAATATTTAGTGTCCCAAGTGGACAAAAATGGAGTTCAATGGGACAAATTAATGCATGGTGGAATCTTAGTGGGGTTTTAATTCCCAAACATTCTACTTCATCAACATTTCCACCAAAAATTTCTGATAATCCACTCTAGTGGAGTTGGTGCAATTTGAGTGGAACTTGAATGGAATGTTCAATGGATTGGGGACATGTTATGTAGTAGTGCTTGGAGTGCTTATGGATAGGGCAATCAAAATCTAAGATGCACTTGTGTGACTCTTCATTTTAGGATCATTCGTCTTGAAATAGGGGATGAAGAACCTTGTCAAAGACTTCATGATCTCCATTTAATGCCAATAAGTGTTGGCCAAGATTGCAACATGCTAACACACTATTACCTACAAAGAAACAAATGCTAAAAAACAATGTAAAATGAAACTAGAATGCAACAATAGCAAGGTTGAAGTTGCAAAGTCAACAACAAAGGAGCTAGGCTTTGAACAAGCTCCAATCAACACCTAAAGCATGAAAGCATGCATTTCCTTGGCATCATGGAATGGTTTCCTAGAGGTTGAGAATTCCATAGTGTTGTTATTAGTCTAGTTGTAAAGAATGTTTTCCTCCACAACCTTAATCCCCTGCATTCCAATATGTTAATTGTAGGTGGTTAAAGCTCAAAAGTCTAAGGGGTCTTGACCAAAAGTGTGGCCTTGTTGAGTAGAGTTTGCAAGAAGATTCAAGGGCGGTGAGAATTTCAATAAACAACTAGCAAGAGAGTTGGATGGACAAGATATGGAACAAAGAAGTACTTTCAACCTAAGATCTTTAGTGGTAATCAAGGGAAAGTTGTTCACTACTACCCACTTCATTCAAATGGAGATAGAGTAATTGTCTAGGAATTCTCTAATATGTTTGAACTCATAGATAATCTGAATGGAAAAACAAGATGGCAGCATTTTGTGACATGGTCTTGTCAACGAAGATGAAAACAAACTCCACATAATTGGGGACCTTGGCATTCCACTCTAGAATCTTAGCTTTAGAATGAGACACCGTGGGAACACCAACATTTTTTGGAATGTTTCCAATGACAAGGTCAACAAGCCTTAATGGATTGACTTGACAAACACAATTCCATTTAATTCTTACAAACTAGAAAAAGGAATGAAATGAAACTACTATTGAAAACAAAATTGATTGAGATATGAGGATATTGGTGTGTTCACTTGACGAAGTTAACCTATGATAATGACATGCTCTAAAGACCATTTTCATGTTCTCATCCATGAAGACACCAAAAAAGTTCATGAAAGAAGCATCACCTTCTCATGGAATCTCAATGTTTAACTTAATGGACCCTTAGATAAAACCCATCGAGATGATGATGGTCATCATTTTTTTGGGGACAATTTAAGCCAATGGCTAAAACACCTCCTTTTAGAACTCTCCTGGAGGTTAAAAAAATCTTGCTTTGAGGTTGTGACTTCATAATCCACCATGGTCACATCCTTTGCAACCTCAACAATATCCTGAGGTCTTTTTCCCCTTCCTTTTCATAGTAAACTTTTTCTTGCTTGCCTGAATATCTAAACCCCCAAAACTAATGAACTTCTATTGGAAGTCAAGTTCATGGCTTTCTTTGAGGACAACTTTAGATGGCGGGGTACAATCCTTGGGGCATTCAAGGTACCAACCACAACCCTCAAGATGATTTGGCAACCAATCCTTGAAGAGATCCTTGCGAAACATGGTGATGTATGTTTTGGGATCTCACCAAATTTGTAGCAGGTTGGGGAGTTCATTGATCGCACAACTAAGGAAGAGAACATGGTAAAAGAACCTAAGCAAGAAATGAGGATACCAATTTTTTTGTTTAGATCAATGATTTGACTAAAAGAAACTGCATTGTGGTAGAAACAAAACAAATAAAAATAAATATAGTGATAAAAACTTGAAATGGCACTTGTAAAGAACCCTTTTGTGGGCCTCCTTTCCTCCTAATTGTTGTTCCCAAGATTTTCTATGACAATTTATGCCATCCTTAGGTTTGAATTCTTGAAAAAAACATGTCTTCCATACCTCAAGTCTCTAGTGGAGAATATATTTTTTCAAGGTCATTAAACCATGGATATCTTTTACAATGAGGTTGAGGTTAGAGATTGTGGCACTACAAAGCTTGAGTGCCTCAACTTCACACTACAAAAAATCATAAATAATCAGATTAAATTGTCAAAAGATAGAAAATGGAAAATCATGCAAGAAGAGTTAAAGTATTACTTGGTGCCAAAATGTTGCCTTTGTGCAACCATTTGTCAAATTGGGTGTTTGAGAAATCTTGCTTTGGGAACTTCTTGGATTCATTTAGCACTCCAGATTCATTTCATTACTTCAACCAAGTAACTTTTTGCTTCTTGCTCATAGAAGAATACATGAACATCTAAAATTTTTTAGTGAACAAATAAGCTTTGGGTTGTTGTCATAATGGGCTTGAATTTCTTGTAAAAATTCAAGCCCAAAAGCTAGATCATAATCAGGGAGGTGTTTGTAAAAGGTTTGCAACTTTGTAGGAGATTTGTCACCTTTCTTAAGGACCTTTTCACAATATAGTTTGATAGGGTGCAATCATACTAACATGTACCAAAAGCAATCATAACCACTACTTAATATTTTGAACTTTGAATTATAAAAGAAATTAGTAATAATAAATAGAATAATTTTTTATAAAATGTTATTATGAATACATTATGTACATATCATAAATATTTGGAATCAATCTAATGAATGAAAAATTTCTAACCTCTTGTAACCATTGTTTAAAAGCTCCATAAAAGCACCTTAAAAGCAATTTTAACACTAAAGCACAATTTGAAAATATTTTTTAACATGACATATTTTGGGATATTTTTTAATATACACCTTAACATAATAATATTAAGATTTAAAAAATAATAATAATGTTTTTTTAGAAAGACATATTAAAAAAATTCTTAAAAAATTATAAGAATAAATTAGTGGTCTAAGGGGGCACGTGTGGCTCCTAATATCATGGTTGGACTTGATAGTCATATCTATAACAAATGTAAGCTCCCTTTGCAAAAATCACAAAGGTTTTAATAATCTTAATACAGAGATGTGAGAAAGAAAAAATTGAACCAAATGAAATTCAATAAAAAAACAACAAACAATCACCTATACATATAATTAGAAAAGGCCTTTAATGTGAGGGAATGCCAAGTCTTCTTTGATGTGCTCTCACATTTCTTATACACATCTATTGGCACCACATCCTTGAATTGCTTCAAGAGAATGATTCCAATCCCTTGAATGCAAAAGAACTCATGGACAAGGCTTGGTTTCACATGATCAAATTTAACACCCATACATAGTAACAATAAAATTGAAACATTAGAAATAAGGAGAAAAATAACATATTCGATTTTTGAATTATAGTAAAAATAAACAAAAGGGAAGAAAACATACTTATTTAAGTTAGTCATGGTAGTGCACAGGTCTTTAAGCCTGTGACATGTGTCAAGTAAAATTGAATCAATAGAAATATGCCAAAATGGCTCATCAATGTGCAACCTGCTGATGTAAGGCATCCATGCTTAGATGTGGTGATTTTCATCCCATATAAAAAACATTTTGTTGGAAAAGTGCATGAGATTTGGGTCATCCTACAACAACTTATCAAATTTTTCATTTTCAAGGACATAATGTTCATCCCATGTATCAGGGTGTAAAGCAACTTCCTCCTCCTCCCCCTTCTAGTTCATTAGAAATAAGTAAAAAACCTTATTTCCTTTCATGTATCCCATGAAAGCATGCTCCATTTTCAAAATATCAATTGAGAGTAAGCCAAACAATTGGCATGGGAACCATTTCGCACAATGGAACATGCAATTGTGCCTTGCACTTGGGAGTGATCTTGTACTTCTTAAGAATCTCCCCCATGTTGATCTTGGTTTGGTTTTGCACCACCCAAATTGTTTCGTCAAAGAATAATCGATCCTTCTCCACTGTAGTTAAAAACCTTGAGAACTACATGAATGAAAAACCCATTAATTATCGACATCTAAAAACTCTCCTTCTATATTTTTTGTGAGATGCATCTTAAACTAAAGGATGTATTTGAGGTACCTTTAATGTTGAAAGTAGCTTAGAAGTATATACAGACATCTAAACTACATTCGATGGGCCGAGAGTAATTTGGTCATCCTTTTTGCAACTTGATTTGAATTGAAGTACTTTCGACGACATTTCTTTTTACAAGAAGAGGAAGAAGATAAAGAAGATGAAGAAGAAAACAACAATGAGGAAGAATAATAAAAAGATGGGAGACTAGATCTCTAGTAGAAATAAATTAAAAACAATTTTGCCAAGTTATTTTCAACGCCAAGAGTAGCTTGCTGATGGCAAATGAAGCAACACAAGGAGAAGAAGAGAGATGTGGAAGAAAAAGGAAGCCATATATAATTAGGATTTTTTTTCTACAAGGGATGATAATGAAGTAGATGTAGAAGGTGAAGAAGAAGAGGAAGAAGAAGTTGGGCATATGAATCTCATTGAACTAATTTTGGTGGTGAAAATAGTTCAGTGGGTTTTTTTCATGCAACAATAGTTGATAAAGAAAAAGATGAAGAAAAAGAAGAAGAAGAGGACAAAAAATGTGGGACAAAAGAACTTGTTGAACTACTCTCGATGCCAAAAGTAGTTCGATAAGTTTTTTTTTTGTAGCAAAAGTTCAAAAATAACAAAAGAAAAAAGAAAAAATAGAAGTGGAAGAGGATTAAGAATGGGTGTTAAAAAGAACTCATTGAGCTACCTTCAGCATTGAGAGTAATTTGACATATATATATTTTTTACAATAGCTATTGAAAAAGAAGAAAAAAAAGGTGAAAAAGAATTCACATACCCTAAACCTTAAACCATAAGAACTTACATTTGTAACCATTCTACAAAATGGTTTTGACCAAGGAGTACAAAAGGTTGCATGTAAAGGAAAGAAGAGCATATGGAAAGGAAAGAGAGTAAAATAAATTTATATATACGCATACTTGAATTAGCTTGCCGTCTATTTTGATAGGACTAAAATAGATAGTGTCGCTATTTTTTTGAGGATTTAGGTATTGGTAAAATGTACAATTCAACAAATACTTGGTGATTAAAAAGTTGAAATCACCATTCTTCTTGTATTTGCTATCCATTGCACATGTAACAATGACAATAACATTGTACATGTCAACATCAACAATTTTATGATTTGCACATGTTTTGGCAACACTCAACTTTTTTGGAATTTAAACCAAAAAACCAAAAAATCATGTTTAGACAAGTTGACATTCTCCACCTTCGCCCAATATCAATAAGACAAACCCAAAGTTTAACACATAATTTAGTTCAAATCTAAGTTCAAATTTAATCTTTGTACTAATGGGTGTTTTGAACTCTCAACAAGAGGGAAAAAAAAGATTTGGATAGTAAATCCACAAAAACAATGGTGACAACTTTAGAAAGAACTAAAAATTTTAGGGTAATTTTTTAGGTAGATGATGAACTTTGTTTGTTGTGACATAAAATTGCAAGTTTTGATACAATTAGGACAAACAAGTTTTACCTTGAAGCACTCAACAACATGGCTTGAGTAATGACTGTCAAGTCCTTTGGTTGGTAAATCCAAAAACAAAATGCTTGGATTGCCAACAAGTTCAATGGTGATTACAAGTTGTACAACTTGCTCTCATGAATTTTCCTTGTTGCCCAATGCATTGATCAACATTTCATGAATTCTCCTTGTTGCCCAATGCATTGATCAACATTTCTGAGACATGATTGATTTGCATAAGCTCCAAACTCTGAAACATTTTCAAACAAAATCCAAAACATTTCAACTAAAGATGGGCTAGGTATATTAGGCAATGATGTATCCATCCACCTTCAACCAAAGCGAAAATGACAATTAGGTTGCATTCTTGTTGTGTTCTTATGAAACAAATGGGTTCTAAGAGAAAGGTCATGAGAACAAGTTTATGTAAAACAAGTATAATTTTTTATTACTTATTTACCTCCTCCACAAAATCCTAGCGTTTCTCAAAGACAAATTTCTTCCCTAGTCGAAAGGTAGCATTGAACTTGATGCTTTTTCATATTATTAAAACAAGTATATATTTTATTACTTACCTCCTCCACAAAATCCTTGCGTTTCTCAAAGACAAATTTCTTCCCTAGTCGAAAGGTAGAATTGAACTTGATGCTTTTTCATATTATTAAAACAAGTATATATTTTTATTACTTACTTCCTCCACAAAATCCTTGCATTTCTCAAACACAAACTTCTTTCCTAGTCACAAAACAACACTAAATTCAATGTTTTTTTTGCATTGTCATGTAGGGTGCATATGAACTAAGATCCTCTACATAACCCTCGACATGTGTAAACGTTTTTTGCAACTTGGGATACCCATTTACCAATGTTTGACCACCAATTTGACCTAAAGGTATTTTTCACCTTACAACAACACCAAATCATTAGCCAAGTTCACAAAAGTCCACAAAGTCCCCAAAATCTAAAGACTGCAAGTCTGCGAGTCCACCTTAGGATAGCCACCACAACAAAAAGATGTACACAAATAGAAAAAGAAGATTAATGTTGTCTCTTTAAAATCTACTCAAACAATCTAGATTTGAAATGAACAAAAGAAATTCAATAATGGATCTAGACATGAATTATAATCAACTGAAATTATTCCTACTTCCAACTGTTGTGAAACAATCATCTGGGAGTTATCTACAAGGCAATTAAGCAAGGTTGTTTTATTCGACTCATAGCTTCCAAGCAAGGCAACCATGTCCTCAGGTTTTCCCCACCCAGAAATTGAGAATTGCTCAGGTTTGCCCAATGGTAGGGATGCATATGTTGTAATTCAGTTCATGCCATGAGAGAATGATGGGAATTGCCAAACATGATAACTTTTGCTTTGCTAAAACCCACTTTTCATCTTTTGCAACCTGATGGTGTTCCATTGTAGCAAAGCTTCATCTACAAAACCAAAAAAGAAAGAAAGAAAAATTGAACCACCCACATTTGTAACAAAAAAAATTTACTCAAATTTCATGACACTTAAAACATTGAATTGGTTGTCATTTTGCATTCAAAAACCTATAACAACATTGTCAACTTTTGTTGATCATCTGATGTCAGTGAAAGAATTGAAGGATTTTGGGTTTAAGGTGGGTGGGAAAGGAAGGTGGTAGGAGGTTTCAATACCTCCAAAAAGGGGTTCCACTTGGGAATGTGTCGCAATTTTGCTAGACAAAAATATGCTCCAACATTGAACAACACAATCCAACCAACCACGCCAACAATACTAAAAGCTATCCAACTATTGTTGGTATAAAATTGACCTCATGCCAAGTAGGCATGGCTGATTGTATTTGTTGGACAACCAACACATTGAGGAAGATTTGTGACCACATTTGGCACCTTGCTACATCAAAGGCTACAAGTTTTGAAATTGAATTCATTGGGCATGAGTATAGTTATAGCCCATTGCAATGGGTCTAGGTAATACGCCCAAATCCAATAATGGCGTACTAGGAAGCGTAGCACCAAAACCCCAACAAACACACTAAAAACTCCTACACCACCATACATACAATTGCAAAATGCCAAAACTACTTAGTGATTTGTAAAATTTATGTTGGAAAATTTAAAAAATCAAAGCATCTTAAAGTCAATTGGCCATAATAGGTCCTCTTCTTCATTTATCCTTGCTCACAAGAGTGGGGGAGTGTTGCATTTTCTTTTAACAAAATGACAGTAGTTCAAAACAAGAAAGATATTTGTTTATTACATTCAAGGCTTATTTGATAAACATGTTTTTTAAAAAATAAGGCTCATTAAAAGTCTTGAAAAATTTATGAATTTTAAATTAAAAATTTGCCAAACAGTTTCGTAGTGATCTATATATATGAAGGTAGATATTGAGATTATCCATTAAAAATTAGGTAGCAAAATAATACCCTCTAGATGAATGTAAGAGGAACCTGACAAAAACAAAGAATAAATTCTTTCCTTGACATAGTTTTTTCCCCAAATGGATGTAGGTTGAGTCAATGCTAAGTCCAACATAGATGAACATGATCAACATATGATATACAAGCTTGGAATCAGTCAAAGTGACAACGAGGTAATACACCCAAAAGTGCCAACCCCATCTTCAAGAGACAATCCTGCCATAAAATACACAATGAGCGTCCATATTGTTGTCTACACAAATTAAAGAAAAAAAGAAACAAAAATCCCACCAACAATCAATACCTTCTTCTCAGATGAATTTCCTGCAAAAATGTAATCACATCCACAATAATCTTCATGCCACCTTATATATTATGACTATAGGGTTTAAATATTGTGGATGAAGATTGGATTAAACATTGGGTGCATGTAAAGAACTTGGATGAAAAAGAGGAATTTGAACATGGGGAAGGAGATATTTGACCCACAAACAAAAGACTCAGTTTAGGGTTTAGGGTTTAGAGAGAAAAAGCGACAAATTCACCTCCAAAAGTGTAAACGGGAAACCCCCTGACAATCTTTGCAAAGAGGTATGATTGAGGGCAATAGAAATGTGCACCCTGTTGCTTGTAGTAAAGAGCACACTTGTCCAAAAGACCTGGTAATTGTCTGAGGTTGATGAATAGAGTCAAATTCAGGAGAGATATGAAGAAAACAGTTTTGAGCAAATTCAAATCCAGCTGGTTCAGGTCGTTGTGCACACAAAAGAAGACTATTCCAGTGTATAGACTCATGATCAAGATCTGCAACCAAGACAGAGCCCCATCAATCAAAAACAGAAAGACACTTAGTACATATATTCACTAGCACCAGCTACTAGCTTGTGCTTGCTTGCTTGCTTGTGCCCCACCCCAATCACAAATGTGAGAAAGAACCAACAAAAGCAATGATACTCTGAAAACATCTACACAAAGAACAATTGTGGAACGGAGTATATGAGTTAGGGTTTAGGGTTTAAGGATCCTTTCCACATTGGGTACACTAATACCTGACTTCAATCCATTAATTTTCTTGTACAAATTTCACATATCCAACTTCAATCCTTTTCTTCTTGTACAGATTTTTTTTTTTGGGTGGTTGTTGATTTCCCATTCTTCCACCAGAGAAGCCGAGTAGCTAGATAAGTCGTAGGCATCAGTTATAAGTACCCACACCCAAGTCATGACATGCTTCCAATAGATAGTGCACTAGTGGGTTGTTAGTAGGGAGAATTCATCATTTTAGACATAAGCACTTGGGACTTTGGGTGTAGTTGCTAAGGACAGGGCTAAGGTGTCCTTAGTAGCATACCTTTTTTGGTGAATTTTTGCCACTTGGTGATGCAAATTTTTTTTAAAGAAAAAAATCATTGGAACTCATACAAAGGATTTATGTGAAAAAAATGTGCCAAAGTCACCAGAGGAAAAAAAAATTCTGAACTCGCCATATTTAGAACAAAAGGTTCCAGCAAGTCACAAAAATATAGCAAGATTTGTAGTTTTTTCTACTTTCCTCTCTGACCTGTAGCCAAATTTGGCTAATTCCTCCCATGGATGATCACCAGTGTAGCTACATCACAAAATTGTAATATATATTTTTTTGAATTTTAAAAAAAAAAAAAAAAAAAAACCCAGTCCTGAGGAATGCTGAAGTGGAATTTATTTATATATGGAGGAGATTGACTGACTTGGAAAGGTCTCTCCAGTTGCAAGTGGACAGGCTTGACAACGTGGTCAGTTGCAGATGCAAGGCCAGCTGCTGTGAGAGAATTGTCCAAGGCACGGTGGTGGTCATGAGTCTTGAAATACTTGAGCACATCACCATTGCCCCCGACCACAACAACTTCATCCCCAGGAGCTATGAGAGAAGTATGATCCATAGAAGGCTCAGCAAGACTGCCCCCTTTTCTCTATCACTCCTGCAACCAGCACAGATGGAACAGCACCACCAGGTCCAGCTACAATTCCGCTTCCATTATTGTTAGCTTGACTTTCTGTAAACCCAAGACCCAATGGCTGCTTGCCCTCCACCCAAAACTGCTGAAGAAGAGGATCATCACTACTACTGTTTACAACTCTGTGAATATCTTGGAACGTTGGAGACAATAGGAAGTTTGCAGCAAATTCCTCAACCATCAGTTTGGGGTAGCCTGGTCATAGGTAATGGGCACCCTTGGGTGTCGTCACCTCCGATAAAAATTCACTAATGCTCAGATTCTTGGGCTTCACATACCTGGACAATAGTTGCCAACAACAACAACAACCCACCAAGTATCAACAACCTACTTACCAACCACGTACCAACAACCCACTAGGTAATAATACTACATTTCATAGTTTTTACAATATGTATGTATGTACACATGTGCCATTTTCTTCTTCTTTTTTCTTGTTGTTTTTTTTTTCCATGTACCAAAGACTCTCAAAATAGGGGAGTGCATCCTGATGGGGTCCTTGAAACATGATTTGACCTTTGTCCAAAACGATGATGCGATCAAACAGCTGAAACACCTCAGAAGAAGGTTGCAAAATTGATCCAACAATTGATGTCTGATGAATCCAACACATATTGCGCAGACTTGTGACCAAATTGAACATCATTGCCTCATCTGCCCCTGGCAAGATTTTCCATAACACAACAATCACCAACACTCATTGAAAAATCATGATAATCCAAGCCTGTCAGGCACAGCACAGGAAAGAAGGCAAAAGAAGAAAGACAAAACCAGGATTTGGGTATATCCCATTTTTTGTTCAAGTACTGAATGAAATCCAAGGGAAATTAAGTTTCTGAGAAGAAATTTTTTAGCTGATATCCAAGGTAATTAATTAGTTTTTAGACAAGAAAAATTTCAGCTGAAATCCCTCCAAGGTACTCAAATTTTTAGAGAAGAAATTTCGTCATAGCAAGTCTTAAATGTGGTAGTGTTGCAAATTGCAAGAAATTGGGTTGAGAGAGTTGAAAAAATTGTGTCACCTTGATTAAGCTGATCAACAAAGTAAACAGCATAAGTGCTGGCAATCATTTCAGCTATGGTCAAGTGATGCTGGTCATTGGTGGTGAGTGATGGTCTCATTGGACTGCCAACAGGTTGTCCAGCAACTCGCTTAAGACCCACCATACTTAGATTCATTTCCAATTTCGGGTCTTGCCCATGCTTGAGAGCTTTGCCCATGAGTTGTTTCAACTCACGGCTATAATGCTTTGCACGATGGGCTTGTGTACAATCCCTAGCAAATTCAAGTGTCTCACGAACGGTAAGAGCAGGCAGGTGGATGTCCTGTGCACTCACCACAGCTGCCAGATGCTGGCATTGTATGTCTCTGCACATTCCTCCCATTGTATGTTACACTGCCCTCCAGTGCAGTACCTGGACTCATTTGCCTTCCTGCTAGCAATTTGGTTAGATTGCTTTTACCGCAACCTGGAGGACCTGAAATCAAAAGTTCCACAACACCAATGAATGGAAAGAAAATTTAAATTTAAAATCAACTACGAAAGCAAAGACTAAATGAAATTTGGGTGGCAAATCTAAACCCTAAACCCAACAAACCCAACATGATGAAAAACCCGAGAAACTTACTTACCCATGATAAGTGTAAGGGTACCAGGTATGCTATAGCCAGTTACATCTTTCAACAGAGCCATCTCCTCAACATGGGATTTAGAGAGAGGAGACTTAACCAACCCTTGCACCTGGTCACAAATCCAGCCCCCGAAACAAGCAAGCAAGGGGGAAGAAAAAAAGAAAAGCCTAAAAAAGAAACTCCATTAAAAAGTTGGACAAAAACAAATAAATGAAGGAAGGGAGAGAAAACTAAAGAGAGCAAGAGAGAGGAGAACAGATGAATAATTTAGCAAATCAGTTCAAGTTAAATGTCCATGAATTTTGACTTTAATGGGTCACTGAAAAACCTAGAATTAGGCACTTGGTTGTGAGTAGGCTACCTTTGAATAACATGGTATATCAAGAATTTTGACCTAAATGGATCACTGAAAAACCTGGAATTAATACACATAATTTAAAGGTAGGTTTATCTTTGTATACATGGTATATTGAGAATTTTGACTTCAATGGGCCACTGAAAAATCTGGCTTAGGTATGTGCTTAATTAAGAGTAGATTTACCTTCGTATACATGGTATTGAGAATTTGGACTTAAATGGGTCACTGAAAATGCTGGACTTATCTGCTTAATAAGAGTAAGCAAACCTGGAATTATATGCTTAATTAAGAGTTTAGGTTACCTTTATATAACATGGTAATAGGTATATCGAGAATTTTGACTGAAATGGGTCACTGAAAAACCTGGGATTGTGCACTTTAAGACTAGATTATGTTTGTATACATGGGTATCAAGAATATCAAGAAAAACCTGGAATTATGCACTTAGTTTGAGAGTCAATTTTTACCTTTGTAAACATGGTGTAGTAACCTGCTTCAACCTTCATTTTTTTGGTCTGTGTCAATCCCTTGAATTTCACAATCTGAGGCAAAATAAACATAACACAGATCATGACAGGTGAAATCTTTAGAAAATTATTCAAACTTGAGATGCAAATGTGCAGCAGCAACAAGATAGAATACAACCCTAACCAGATTTGAAATTTCATGAAACAAGGAAACAACGACGGAAGGGGGACACACAGATCATGCCAGGTGAAATCTTTAGAAATAATTGTTAAAACTTGAGATTCAAATGTTGGTGCAGACAGATGGAAAAAACCCAATTTAACAAGATTTTCAAAGATTCAAACAACTGATAAAATTCAAGGCAAATTTATGTGGTGTGTGGAGAACAATATATAAACACAAACCCACCTGGGGAGGTATTGCAGGTAATAGTGGAGAAACTGCCAACAACCACTTCAATAACCCATCCTTCAATAGCAAATCCATGCCTTGTAGCTCCCTCTCTGCCTCAACTGAGTCAACAGCAGATTGGAACTCACCAAGCTTACTCATGATTCTTTCAGCTTCTTGTACAAGTCCATGTTCCAAGAGTACTTGGTGATACAAACCGACTACATGTATGAGAGAAGCTTGTGGTGCTTCAGCCAAGGTGACAAATAATTCATGAGGTATATCAGCCATCCCATGACTGGCTTCTCCGTCCTTCTCTCTGACAGCGGGACTTAAACCCTCATATTTCACATCCGATGAGACATTGCTTGGCATTTCAAATCTGGGCATAGTAATTCTTGGGCCACACCCTAATCCATACTGTAAGCCATCCTCAGAGGCCTCGGAAAACAGGAATTGGTCACCATCTCTTTCACCTGGATCACCTGAGAGACCTTGAAATAGTTCCCCAAGGGAGGAAATTTGTTTTACAAATTGAAAAATGGAAAGCATGATGGTAATTTTTTTAAGCACCTCTAGAGACGTGGGATCAGTTGCATATGGAAATTTAGGGCAGATAAAGATGTAGTGGAATTTTCAAAACTGGAAGTTTGTAGTAAAATTCTTCTTCTTCTTCTTACCTGTGCTATGTTGAACGGCACCTTGTGTTGAGCCTTCTGTATCGCCATTGCTTTCATATGACTGTCTCCTCGCAGACTGACTTCTCTCTAGGAAGTGGAAAGATGGTGTCTGTGATGGTGTTGTTTGTTGGGAGGATGATGGTTGCTGCCATAATGATGCAGCCCTCCTCAAGTTACGCAGATCATGAGCATAATCTTGCCATTCATCCAAACCCTCTTGCAGCAGCAGTTGTGGGTCAAAGGAGATTGGGTCAACTGGAGCAGCAGCTGCTGAAGAAAGTGGCAAGGGCTGAATTCTTCATGATGAACTAGATGATCTTCTCTGTACTGCTGGACCAGTTCCACCACCACCCATTCTGCCAGATCCAGCCATTCCATCTCTGGTAATCTCTTGATGCTGCACCACCACCCCGGCTGCATCACCGGCCAAGTTACTTGTTGATCTGCTCACATTGGTGCCTCCTGTAGCAGTGGCTACTGAGCTCGGGACTCGGGCTGGCACAGGCCTTACTTCATCACCACCACCTGCCTCTCTAGTAAAGCCTGCATCTGAGCTCCCACTCTCTGTCATGGTGGTGTCAACTGATCTGCCTCTTCCAGAAGCTGCACTAGTGCTATTGCTAGTTGCTCACAAGCGGCTGCCCCACCTGGAGCTTAAGAATACATCACTACAACCTCCTCCTGCCACAGATCACAAATCAGGTGATCAATTTTCTTTGATCAGAAAAAAATAAAAATCAATTACTTCCACAAATCCAAAGCCTAACAAGCTTACAACTGTGTAAACACTTCAAAGGGTAAAATGAGTTGCAGTTGAAGAAGCCCATTGCAGCATTGTTCATGTCACTCGCTTCCTAACCCTTCCTCCCTCAACAACAGCTATTTCACAAGAAAACTGTGACATACTTTTGATCACAGCAACAACACTGATAGGTCAAGCTTTCTGCATTATCATCATCCTCCTCCTAAAACCCAAGTTTTTCATTATTCCAATTCACTGTTTCTTCAAGCTCCCAAGTGTGTCATGGCTTGGTCAGATATGACAGGGTGACTCACCTTGAATGTACCCAGAATCCCAATTCTTTCTTTTGAGCTTCCAGAGTTTGTTGTCCACAAAATCAAAATTTGGGCATACTACATGGCCGCATTGAAAAACATAGTGGAAGGAGATGATGACAAGGCTGCATACAAAAACAAATTTTACATTGTCGAGTCTAACTGATTTCTCTTCATTCCTCAGAATCAGTTAGACTCTACCATAGCCCCCAAGTTCAAATTGCTTCAGCTCTCCTTCAATCTGACATGAAAACAACAACACACCCCAAACCCATAACCAAAGTTCCCAATTTATTTCAGCTCTCCTTCAATCTGACATGAAAACAA
>Ga0116231_10006752_pt1 | contig 21589 bp, 19 predicted proteins | sample S1TSphgellanicum_2_FD_89695 | JGI IMG/M metagenome (GOLD analysis project Ga0116231, IMG submission 89695) | Host-associated microbial communities from peat moss isolated from Minnesota, USA - S1T2_Fd - Sphagnum magellanicum MG | ecosystem: Host-associated > Plants > Peat moss > Unclassified...
AAAAAAAAAAAAAAACTTGGGGCCACACAGTGAGCCAAAGAGTGCTTAAATTTCCCATGACCCCAAGATTTTTTGACCCTGATTCATGGTCTAAAGTAGGCCTTATTAGCTTGCATGAGGTTATGAGTTTGATACCTTGGTTTCTCAAATAATATATTTTTTATTTCTTTTTTGGGGAGTTATTTAACATATTTGAACTTGAGTGGCAACACTACAAGAAATGTTAATATGCCACAATAAACACCATATATTTTGCATTGTAATGGATGAAATCACAACATTTACCTCATACATCCGTCTTGAGCCGTCATTTTTTTTATTGCCACACGAATAGAACACATTCTCTTGTAGTGGTACATTTTATCATTCGGAGACTACATTAATTCCTATGCATGTAATTTTATGCATGCAAGCGAGAAAAAATTCCAAATGAAGTTTTCATTTGGTCCCACATTTTGAACAATGTTCACTAGGTGTAATATATATTGTGAAATATCATATTGATTTCACAATATGAGAAATAATACAACATTTCATATTGTGAAATGTGAGTTCCATTTTTCTGTGAACATTTAGGGAACAATTCCTTTTAAACTGGTGTTGCTGGTTTGAACCTATGATGATTGGCAAGGCTAATATGGACAGGGTAACCAGTGAAATGGTGCTGGTTACTGGACATAGTCAATCATCCAGGAGCACTGGCTATACTGGTTACTGGACACACGAGAGGGTAGGTTATGAGATTCAGCCAAAAAGGAACATCCAAGAAGGTGTTGGAGCAGCATAATGTGATATAAAAATTTTGAGCTAACGTCCAATTGTGTGGTAACACATAAGCGAGATGCTCCCTACAATCAACTACTAATTATGTGACAATGATTTGCTTGTTATCTCTGCATCATTGGACCCTGAGGAACACTATTAAGATATGCTTCTCTGTTTGGTTCCCACTGCCACCCTATAATCATTCATACAAGAAGCAAGTGTTAGCTTTTACCATGGAGGTCTGTTGCAAAATGATGATTCTTGAAGATAATTTTTGAGATTTGAGGGGTGGGACTCATGAAGGCTGTTCAGTCCTTTTTGGTTTGCAGATCTGATGATCAACAAATAGGACAGGCCTAGGGTCATGGCCTAAGGTGATCTGAGTCATCAGATCACCTCATTTTGTTGGCCTGCTAAGGCAATGATATTATTGTGTTTAGATTCATTATAGAGTATAGTAGCTTGATGGATTTTGGCCCCTAGACAATAGGTCTATTTTTATATGAGAATTTTTGAAAGATGATATTTTGTCGTGTTGAAAATTACTTGAGATTAGTTATAAAGTTATGATATCTTGAAGGATTTTGGTTTGTTTTAGAGGATGTTTTTGAAGATTACTATATTTTTGCTATGGTGAAATATTTGAGTTTCCATTATTCTTCGTTTGCCTTAAGAAAATTTTCAATGTAAATGGCAAGGCCAGAGTGTGACACACCCCTTGTTAGGAAGGGGAAGGCACTGCTGTATGAGCCTTTTGCATCCACCTTCCAAAAAAGAAAAAGAAACCCAAAAGAGAATTCCTTTCTAAAAGCAGAGAAAGAAAGCAGAGAGGGTGTTTGTAATTTGAAGGGTTTAGGGTATGTTTTCTTTTACCGAGTTTGGCATCGACGCCGCGACTCTTAAGCTCTCTGGTCTGCTGAGCTAGAGAGCATGGGAGGCAGCAGCACTCGGTGCAGTAGTCGTCGCATGGTCGCTCTGGTAGACCGTACTTGAGCCGCAGTTTTCGTCGGTACCCGCAGCTGTACATGGCGCCACAGCAACCGTGCTGATGTATGCAGTAAAAGATCCCACCGCCAAACAAACAACCTAGTAAACAGTAGTTCACAAATCCAACCCAACCCACCCACGCAAATAAATTTCAAGCTGCTGCGCATCATGAATCAAGTCTGAATTCCTCTCCACTGGTCAAGTACTGGCCGGAGAGGAACATAAATCTGAAGAATCCACACAAAAATTGGAATTGGGTGGGTGCTCAGGGGCGACCTATCCATCCGTGCAATACTTACTTGTATTGCCCTCCTCAATGATCTCAAAATTGCGCCCAAATTGTACACACGGACACCAACAAGCCCAACAATCTGCAGCCACAAACGGATCATCAAAGCTTTAGCATCTTTGGTAATTGGGTGTGTTTAGCACATCGCCCGGCTATGTCGTGATCTTGCCCTTTGATCATGTGGGAATACAAATGAACATCATCGTAAGATTCTGTTGCTCTCGAAGTTGAGGAAGAGAAGCGATGGAGATTCGAGAAAAAAGAGACGTTCACTCACAAGAGTCCATATCCGAACAGCAACCCCATATGCCCGTTTGCCAAGCGCCACTCTTTGGGGACGAGGTGTAGTACTGATCAGTTGGCTGGGACATGGCAGGCGGCTTCTGTTGCTGCTGCTGCTGCTGCTGCTTCTTTTCAGGTACTTCACCCCAAGATGGATTTTCCCCACCTGGCGGATACGCTCGTTCCATGATCTAATGTCCCGCTGCTGCTTCCAAGGTCTAGAGTTTTTGGATCGGACTTGCAAAACTGAGGCGGAGTTACTGCAACTCCAAAGTTCCTAAACACACACACAAACCGATGATGAAACTCCACACTAACAAAAACAAAACAACAGACCGATTCTGTCCCAGCAGCTTGTGCTCTCGAAATATTGAGTAACGCAAAACACGAAGAAATGGATTGATGGGTTTGCAACGATCCAAGATTTTCTTTCTACTTCAGATCAGCTGAATTTCCCAGACCGACGAATTTCACCACAATTTCGCCGTACAATCGTACGCGATCTTCGCGACCGGAAGTGCGACTTCCTCGAAGCTCCTTGGGTCGCAGCTTGCCCTGTGCGCGTACCGGTTCCACCTAAACCCAGTCCGGCTCCGTCAGTACTGGGTTGTTCTGACAGGGCCTCCCTGAGGTTCCAAAAACGTGGTTTTCTTCCTACAGTCGATTCTCATCTCAAGAGCGTCTTCCACCGTCGATTCACTTTGCACGTGGAACTGACTATACTACAAGTGGAGCCAGTGGGTGGCGGTCCGTCTAGTGGGTCGCTTAAGAAAACGCGCTGAAAGCGTGTCAGAATATGACACCCACAGGAAACCGCGTTTTTGATGAGGACAAATTTTGTTGGTTTTTGACCAGAACATTTGGGACAATTTTTGAATTTTTTATTTTTATTTTCTAGTGCTTACTATTTACAATTTTACATCCGTTTGGGACCATAGAATCCATTAGACAAAAGGTAGATCATGGAGGACAAATTGTCCTCTGGTAATGGTAGCATGCCACAAACTTGGCCATGGTGACCGTGTTTATAGTCTGCATGAGCTTAGCAAGAGTGCTCGTGTGGGTGAGGGGTAGGGCCGAACAAAAGCGTTCGCTAACTTTCTGTCTATTTGGAGGCAAGGAGTAAGTGCTTTTCATCCTCTACCTTCCCCAAGTCACAGCCTAGACAAAGCCTCTCAAAGACTAGGCCAATGAACCTCAATTAAGATTTCCAGGGTCACATACTGAGCGTTGGTGGACATGCTCTAAGTAGTTCCTTGGTTAAAATTGCCAACATTGTCACATTCTTTTAATTGTTTCTGTTTATCATTTAAAGTGTTCAAATGTTCAAACATTTGTTCTATGATGCGCCAATCAGCTTGGCTTGTCCCAAAGAAATAATTTTGAAATTTGGAAGCACCCAAGGCCCACAACTGACAAGCAACTTTGCTGACTAATTTTAGCTTGCAAGTCAAGACTAGTGTGAATGATTCTCTCTCTTAAGAAAGAACTTACCACTGAGGGTTTGGCTGCATGGATTTGAATGGGGATTCTCAACAAGGTATCACAACCGAACACACTGGCCCTGCCAATAGATAAGATGTTGTACATCTACCTACTGTGTCCACACTCTGAACACCAAAAAAATCCCCTCCAATCTAAACAGTCTAAACACTTTCACCAAAGAAACCAGTTCACCTAATGTGAAACCGGTTTTTATAAGGTAAAACTTCCAAAAGTTGGATCCAATGTGATAGTCCCTGCCCAACAAAATTAAAGAACCAGTTGTGTTCAAGACCCATGGTGCTCAAAACATCAAATATGTGGTGGAAAAACCTACCCTAATCGTTGATCTTTTGCTGGTTTTTTCAGGAAACCTGTCAATTCTTTGAATCTTTTCAAGAAATCAGAACCCCTTGAAACTTTTCTAAATCCTCAAAACTGTCTGATCTTCGATTTCAATTTTTTTTCAAAAACTCCAAGACCTGATGTTAGGTATAACAATATCAAAGAACCACCCAACATTGGTCAAGACTTTGGTTGCCCATCTTCAATAAATTATTTCTTACATTGCTTCCTTTTTATTCTATAACAATAAATCACCAAAGTCTAGCTTTGTGAGAGCATAGCCAAAAGCCCCCACTAAACATGTATCTTTTTCTTTTTATTAGGAACATGTGCAGAATTCATTTAGAGCCGCTTTAGATGATGGTCCAAGGTCCAAAATCTCAGGGACCAATTTGACACAAATTGAAACAAATTGAATTCTTGAATTGGACCTTTCTTCACATTAAATTTTTTTATAAAAAAAGTACAATAAGTGTCTAAAGTATAGTGTGTCTAAAGGCGGATAAGGTCCAATTGGTAAAAAATGAGATTCACATGTGAAAGGATTAAGTTGACTTTTTAAAATTTTCATGTTATTTTTCTTGCTTTTATTTATACACACACAATGGATGAACATAGGGATAAAATATTGGTGGTCTTCGTTTTAAACTATGGTAATGTATCAAGTCATTATTATTTTCCTACTTATTTTTATTTCAAAAAATATATCACTCCATCCAAGTTTTAGATCTGAAAAAAAAAAAATCTTTTCAAAAAAATTATCATAAAAAGCATAATTAGAGTTTTATGTAAATTGGAATTTATCATTTCTTCACATTTTTTGGGTCAAAATCAAGCTACATTTCTTCTCATAATTAAATGCATTATTTTATCATTTGCCCCCAATTTTTTCCAACTTTTTCACTTTCTTCATCTTCCTTTTGCATCATAACTACAATCACATTCATCTTTGTTGTTTTACTTTGGGGAAAGAGAGTTGATTTAAAAATTTATTGTGAATCAAAAGCTATTTCAACTTGTGAAAATGGGCACTAGTTCAATCCTCCATGATAGAAACGTTCTATCTTCATTTCTAAAACACTTTCATTTTGTCCACATGCAAAGGTTTAAAATGTGTTCCTTCAAGCAACAACCTTAGGTGAATCTACAAATCCAACCATGTCAACATTACATGTGCTCAAAATGTAAATGGTGGGTGTGTTTTCAACAATGTTTTCAATCCACAAAATGTCTTCCATTCTTGCATAGATTTGAACTTCAAAAACAAATGAGAAACAACAAAAAACAATGAAAAAAACAACATTGAAGCCTAATTTATATTTTGGTTTTCCAACCATGAGTTTTCCTTTTAACTTCATTTTTTGGTATGGACCAATTGAATTTCCTTTCAAAATGATGCCATGTAAATGCCACTTTAAATTGGTTTGAATTGGTCCTAGATCCTCACCTAAAGGCTTTAGGTCCAATTTATGGCTCTTGACTCATAAGATTATTCCATTTTGTTGCACCTTCATCTTTAAACACTCATTTAAATTGCCCTTTAAGGTCAAATCACATGTGGGTAATTGAGGCAAAAGACAATCATGTTAGGAAATTACATCACAAGAAGAAATCTTATCTTTTTCCATCCTTTCACATTGTGACTATTATTTGATTCAATTACATTTCAATCACATTTGGTCATTTTAAGTTTGTAACGGGCTTGTTCATTAATTAATATCAATATTGTTTATAGTTATAATATTCATCACATTGTTCATATATGGGTATAATTTGAACCTTTTTTTTAAAAATAATTTCAAATTATTGACACAAAAATTGGGGTAACCTTTAACATTATTTGCACAATGCATTATAATGAGTTGATGTTTTTTTTGTATTTCTTCAACCATCATCATGGTACATAAGTTGAACAATTCCACTTTTAACATGTTCAAACCATTGTTAGTGAATTCTATTTTACACTTATTATAATTTATTAAATACATGGAATAATTCAAAACCTCACATTTATATTAGAATGAATTAGTGATTTTTTAAAAATCTTTTCAACTTTCAACAATGTGTACATGAATTGAACCATTAATTTTTAATGTGTTAAAATTATTACTCACAAGTTGCAATTTGCACCTATTACAATATATTGAAACACATGCAACTCAATGTTTTGCAATTATATTGAAATGGTTTATTGAGTTTTTTCATGTTTTTAAAACTATCAACATGTATGTATGTGTTGAATCATCCACTTTAAACCTATTGAAACCATTATTCCAATGTTGCATATTACACTTATTATTATATATTGAAACATGAACAACAACTTAATGGTTCTTATTTAAATTGAAATGGGTTGATGCATTTTTTCCCATATTTTGAACTATTAACATCTGCACATGAGTTGAATAGTTCACTTTGGATGTGTTAAATCCATTATTCATGAATTACATTTAGCACTCATCATAATTTCTTGGGATGGATGTATAAAAACTTGGTAGGTTTCCCATTTATGTTTTAATGGGTTAATGATTAAATCAAGATGTTCATGCATGCAAACTCTAATGTGCACGTAAAACATGCATGTATAGTATACCCCTTTTATAATCATGCCTTTGGTGACCACTTTTTTTCTAACATTAACAAATTGTGATTTAAATGTGTATAGTCACATTCCATATAAACCTTTACAAGATTGTGATTATAAGCAAAAAAAAAAATTCAAAACAACCCTTTTAAGCTAAAATAAAGGTGCCAATTGGTTAAATTTCTTACATGATTTATTTTCAGCTTTATTATGCATTATTAGACTTGAAGAAGGTTGTGATTTTTGCCTTTTTTAATGTGACAATTTACATTGAGTTTGAGTTCCTTAACTATTAGCTTGTTAATTATTATTTTTTAATTATTTTTTAAAACTTTCTTGGCGAGTTTGCATTTTTTTTTTAGGTCTACATTCCTCTTTAACTAGATTCATTGTTGTTAGTTTGCACAACGTGAACACAAAGCAACATTAACAATGCCAAACTACATTTTACAAAACCCTAATATTTACCCTAGATTTCCCCCCCATTGTAATCACATTTATAACAAAAATTTTGCAAATATTTTGTGCTACTAATGAATGTGATAATGATTATAAATAATTGTGTTTCTTACTACAATGGATGGTTATTAAAAATTATGTGACACAAACAAGAATGTGACTAAAATGGGGGTGATTATAAAGGGGGTTTACTATAATATATTAAATTCTTGTACATTTACATAAAACAAATTGTATGTTTTTTTGTTACCTTTTTTAAACATAATGAATAAGTTTTTTTATTATGAATGTTCATAATGCCACATTAAAAAACACTAGAATAAATACTTTTTTTTTTTCCATTGTTGTTTCCTATTGGTGTATGAGAAAAAAATCGTGCTAAAACCTTTTTATTAATTTTTCTTTGTCAAATGTTTTTTAAAATTTATATGTTTTAATTATCTTGATTTTTCTACTTTAAAAAAAATAATTTACCATGATTTTTCATTTGATTTTAAGTTTTTTTATGACAAGTTTATGTTAAATATTTAGAGAAGAAGTTTTTTGTTATTCTTGCTTTAAAAAAATGAATGAATTAATTAAAAACTGGTAATCACAATAGTGGCACCAATGATTTTTTATAATATTATTATTATTTTCAAATTTTTGGTGTTATTCACAATCATCCATAAGAACATTTAACCATGTTTTGCCTATAGACCATATATGGAGATATAAAATTGTCAAAATCCTTTTAAATTTTGGTTATATGTTTTCAAACCCATTGCAAAATTTTGGCCTTTGAAAAAATAAAAATTTGTGAATTTTGTTCATGTTGATGGTGTCTTTTTGTGTTTGTAAATGATGGAAATTCACCACCAAAAAAAACTCGATTACATCATTAATATTTATATCAAAATTTTCAAAAAAATTGGATAACATGTTCATAATAATTTCAAAGATTGTTCAAAAGTTTTAAAATAAGTTTGAAACTGTGATGTTGGAAATGTTTATGAATTAATGGTTATAATTATTAAAATTATTGTAAAAAAATTATTCATCAAGAGTAGCCTTTTTCCTTTCAAATCTATGATATTAAGTTTTTGGCTAAATTATTATTGTTTGCATTTTTCTTGGAATTTGCACCTTTTTTTTTCATTTGTTCCCCAAAAATAATCATTGAGTTGAAAAAATTCATCGCAAAAGAAATGTTGGTTATGGGCAAGGTTTTTTATTTCATTTTCTCCAAGTAAGGGGAATGGCTATAATGTGTGTGTGGTGGTGGTATGCCAAGGTGGCTCTTTTTTTCAAGGCAAGTGAATCCAATTGGCTAGATAGAAAATGTTTTTATCTACATTTGATTATCTTAAGTAACATATGTTCATGAACTTGTCGCAAGAACCTAAAGCTTGTTGTATGTTCATGTGGCTATATTTTTATTAGGTCTTTGAGTTCATGTGGCTCCCAAATTTTATAAGGCATAGAATGGGGGTGACATATGTTGCCAAAGTTTCAAAACCACAAAATGGGGAAAGAAATTAGGCATTATTACAAACCTTTTTATCTTCTTGACTCATCCTAAATATTTCCATCCTCATATGAACTGCATGATTTGCCCTCCTTAAAAATGGCATAAAAATATTTGAAAATATGTATAGGCACCAAGTAAAACTAAGAAAATGATTCCATATTCCATAACAAATCCCACATCCACTTTATGCTATATCTCCCCCATTTGTATGTCATATCTACAAGAGAACAAAACATTTTTTAATAGCATATGGTGAACAACATGAAAAACAATTATTGAAGAATATTATAAAATGGAAACATAAGGTTCTAATATGTTACTCATGTTGAGTGGAAAAAATGAAATTTGGGGCCGGATGTAATAGTTACTACTCAACTTGCCAACTTTTCATCCCATCCTTGTTAACAATGTGGTTTGCCACATGGATCCACAACCTATATCCATTCCAAACTAGTGAGTTACTTAGTGTCATATGTTGCTACAAATTATGTAAATTCTTCTAAGCATTCCTTTGTTTGGACTAATTTTTGTTTTGTTTGGATATTCAGTGGCTTTCTTGGTTCCAAAATTGCATTCAATTTTAGGAACCTGCTAAACCAATTTCAAGTCAAATTACATAACACCTTAGTAAACCCCCATTTCAAAGTCATTGGGCAACTCTAGTAGCCTTGAAGGACCTTGAATAGACAAACTACAAATAAATGAGGAAAAGATCATAATATTATATGTGAAAGATAGCATCATGATTATTTTTTCTGAAATATGTTAGGTTGAAATGTTGGCAACAAATATCAAAATTTTGCACTAAAGAAAGTTCATTTGGTCAAATTTGCATTATAAATTACTAAAACTTGAAAACTTTTCCTGTATTTGGATTCACCAAGTTGTGAAGATTCCCCACAAAAAAAATGTTGGATACCATAGTAGACATAAAAAATAGTAGCACATTTAACTCTCAAGATATGTCTCCACAACACCATTCACATCATTATGGAACTCAAGGGAAAAAAATTATGTTATAGGTCCCTTTGTACAACATCATCCAAAAAGCTTCCATCCAAAATGCATATGGGACTTAATGGAAGCTTTTTGGATGATTAGCAAGATTATCCAAACCTTTCCAATAATTTTGACGTTGGGTTGTAATCATGTAGCGTGACAATGGTTTTGCATTATTAACTTGAAAAATGAAGCTTGTTGATCAAGGACTTGACATTTTAACAACAACCCAACAAACATCCTAGAAGCCCCCAAGCTCTAATTTGGGTGCTTGAAGAAGGACCATGTGCCCTAGAGTTGAATCCAATCAATCACCTATAAAATTTAGCTTAGTTCCCTTTTTGTTAGCTCAACTTGCTTACCTAAAGAACCTAAACCTAAATGTTCAAGATCTTTTTTTTTAATGTTTCAACTTTCATTTCAAGTTTATGCCATAAGAACTTGAACCCTCCCCCCCCCAATTTAACATTCCAAATTACGAAACTTGCCACCACTAGATTGAACCAACCATAAAAGGGTTTTAATAGGAAATTAAAAATAAATACCTTAAAATTAATGGAAGAAAATCCTTCAAAACTTAATATGCACCATATAATTGGGTATTGCATTTATGAAATGGGTTAGAAAAATTGAACAAGTTCATGATTCTTCAAGCAACTATTGTGGATTTAAATCTTTGTTCAACCATAAATTTTAAAGATTGTTTTAGTAAACCAACAATATTAATCTAAATTGAATGATTATGAAAAATGGAAAATGAAGGAATTGTTAATTTTTTTAATATGACTTTTAGTTATAAACATTGTAAAACCTTTATATGAAGGTACAAATAGATTCAACATTAGAGGGAAAATTTGTAATTTTTTACAATAATTTACTTAACTACAATAATTGCAATCAACATTTACATTTAAAATTTCATGAATTGCGTAAATGTAGTACCATGTAACCTTTAATAATAGATGTTAACCTCATTGTGATGGTAATATGTCCAAAGAGAGAAATATATGATCCATGCATACACTTTCATTAATTAACCAACCATTTACCAACTATTTCCCATTATTTATGAGAAAATTATAAACTGGTTAAATTAGCTACCATGTGGCAACGTGATTAAATTCCCCAAATTTTTTTTAATACAAGTTTAGTTTTGGTCATCGATTTTAAATGGAACACAATTTCACCATATGATTCAATTGGTGCTTCTATTGCATGGCATGATAACTAAATTTTGGCCAGAATGAATTTAAAAACATAAAATTAGATGTATGTTGTTCATTGTCAACGGATTCAAATTGTGACAAATGGTGCAATAAAAATTGACCATGTGGCATACTAATTGAATTTTGACCAAAATTAATTTTTAAAAAAACCTAGGTAGGTAGGCAAGCATAGGTAAGTACATTGGGTACCTACCTACCTAGGTAAGTATGTATACATATTTTGTTTTGGGTTTTAACCTTTATGATCAAAACTCTCTAATTGATTCATCCCAAAAGACATTTTTTAAAAAATTGCACTTTTTGGAAATGTTTCAAATACACTTAGGTATTATGGCTTTAGCACACAAGTGCAAAATTATTTATTAATTTTTAATCATATGAACAAGTAAGGAATGTAATTGTTAAATGCATAAAAATTATCACAAATCTTGTGTTGTTTTTGTGCTCAATTGGTTCATAATCAATGCATTTACTTCTATTCAGCCAAGGTTCAATTTTGGTTGCTTTCAAATTTGATTTTTTAAAACACTTCAACATAAAGGGCTAAATATTTTTCAAAATTTTGGCAAAATAATAAATGATTTAATTTATGTTGAAGTCACCCATGCATTATGGTAGTTTACAAAATTGAAACAGAAGAAAAAAATGTGATATAAAAATAATTACAACCTAATCATAATTATTACATATTACATGTTCATAATTATTAACTATTAAGTCTAACTACCTATTCAAGCCTAGTTTTTTAATTATTACCTACCACATGTGTATTGTTTAAATTAAACTATTACCTATTAATTTAACCTAAAGCTACTACTTACCTACACAATAAGAAATCTTGTCTTTTTCCATTACCCAAATTCAATAAGTTTTTAGTGAAGTAGGACAAATTTGACTAATATGCAACTTGTATAGTTTTTGGTAAAAAGACTAGTTGATTAAAACATTTTTAGTGAAATGTTTTTTAGTCATTTTGGATAGTCACATGTTACACTAAATAATTTTTGGTAAATCCTAATATTTTAACTTTTTTTAATTGTAATTTTGGTTTTTGTAACATGTTCAATATCAAATATAAAATCTGTACTTAAAATCCCTACATAATCCATAATGTTTTCCAACAATAATTCCCACGTCCAAAGTATCTACACAATTATAAATTTGTCATAATTTTGTGACAATTTTACTTCTCATACTCATATAAAGGAAAAAACAACAAGTCATGGAAAAGGATGGAAAACAAAAGAAAAACAAAACATAATTCAACAATTTTGCGTTCATCACTAAAATTGTTCTATATCTTTGAAAACTACTACTTTGCTTTCTTTCTATTATGTGCACCTAAAAACATTCAAAAAGGAATTTTCTCAAAAGGACTCTAAAACCTCTTCCTTTAATCCTCGATTTTTCTACCTTAAACTAATTAAAATTCCACCTCAATAGTCCTAATCTCACATACTTTATTTTTACTGAACCTATTATATCTAGCGTGTCCCATAATAGACATCATAATATTTTTTCCTTATCCTTATACATTCATATCTCCCTTATTACTATAATATAATCTTACCCTCAACAATTTTTAATTTTATAATTATATATAGACACATCAAGTCCTAAGTTGATATGACATGGAATAACACACCATGTCATCATACAAAACATTTCATTTTTTTCCTTTTTAATGGATCATGGAGTCATGTATTGTTTTTTTGTCATGATCACATGCTGTGAAAAAATTACATGCCATGAAAAAAATATTATTATTATTTTTTGTCAACAAAAAGGTTTTGACATCATTTGCCATGATGTACATGTTTGTAAACTAATTTGTATGAAATACATTAATGCCCACATCAATCAAGGAACTTCATCAAAGCACACCAAGGTCTTAACCGCCAAACCACTTCACAACTTTATTAACAAAGAAGAAAAATTTAACTTTGTTGTATTTAGCATGAAATTGTTTAGGAAATTAAAAATTAAAAATTTATGTTTTCTTTTTCAAAATTTATTCAAATGCTATAAATGAAAACATAATATTGAAGATTATTCAATAATATATTGTTATAATTTTATAATTTTAAATTTTAAATTTAAAGGGTAAAAAAAAACTTGAAATTGCATGTCATGAATAAATCTACAAATTTTTTTTGTTTAAATTGACATAAAGTCTTTGTCAATGTCAATTAAAAAATACACTTTTAAAAGTTTTTTACAATTTTATTTTCATCACATAAGATATGTTCATTTTTTTGTAGGATTAGAAGTTTTTATTTCTCCCAATATGATTAGGAACAAGTTATTTATTTATTTTTGAAATAAGAAAACTGCAACATATTATTATTACTTTTAATTATATAATAATAATTTTAAAATTTTTATTTTAAAATTTAAAAAAAATTCATGAAATTTTTGGTTTAAATAGTTAGACCACCCCCCCGCCCCCCCCAACAACCAACACATTTTTCTAGTTGTGAATTTTCCTAACTTGACAATGTTTTTGGGGAAAAAAATGGAAACAAATAGTGCAAATTCAAGAAAAAAATTAAACAAAAAAAAATTCCAAAAATTTGAAATCACAAATTTCAAAGAAAAAAGGTTATTCCTAGTGAATAAACATTTTAAAGTAATTATAATAATTCCAACCTTAAACACATAAACAAATCCAACGTCAATTTTTTTTGAAATTTTTTAAGTTTAATATTTGAAGTCATTATAAACATTATCCATTTGTTTGAAATTTTAAAATAATTATTAATGATGTACCCGATTTTTTTTGGTGGTGAATTTCCACCATTTTTCAAACATAAGAAGGGCCATCAACATCAATAAAAATATTAAATTTTCTTTCTACATTTTTATATTTTCTAAAATTACATAATTCTACAATGGGTTCTAAGACTTCTAGCCAAAATATATATAAATTTGGGCAGAATGTTACTTTCATATATGGCTTATGGCTAAAACATGGTTAAATTTTCTTATGGATGATGTTGAATAAAAGTAAAATTTTGTGAAAATAATAAGATTAAAAAAATCATTGATTTCATTATTATTATCACCATTTATAATTCATTCAATTTTTAAAAAAATTAAATTCATCTTTAAACATTTAAACATAAACCTATAACAAAACAAGTTTAATTTTTTTTATAAACCATGTTTGAAATAAAAATAATAAGTATAAAATATTGATAATTTCTCATAATAATAATAATAATAATAATAAAGAATAGAATATTAATCATTATTTTGTAACATGGATGTTTTTACATACACCAAAAGAAAAAAATGGGAAAAAAAATTGGGATTATCTTTGGGGTTTTTTTGGTATGGCATTATGAACATTCATAATAATAAACTTGTCCATGACGCCTATAACAAACTAGGTAAAAACATACATTCTAATTTACTAAAATGTACAAGAATTTAATATATGAAAAATTTATAATTTAGAAGTCTACATGCATCCTAGACTTTGCATGCATGAATATTTTGATTTAATCACTAATTCATTTGAATATAAATGTGAGACTTCCCAAATTTTTATACATCTATTTCAAAAAATTATGGTGAGTGCAAAATGCAATTCATGAATAGTGGATTTAACAACATTCAAAATGATTGATTCAATTCATGTAATGATGTTGATAATTCAAGAAATGTGAAAAAGTTCACTAAATTAATCAAATATAATTGCAAAATATTGAATTGTATATGTTTTGGTATATTATAAAAATTGTAAGATGCAATTTGTGAATAATGGTTTTAACATATAAAAATGAATCATTCAATTATAATAAATTAAAAGATTGTTGGATATGTTTTAATAAATTGCGGTAAATGTAAAATGCAATTTTTAAGTAATGGTTTCAATATGTTAAAAGTTGATGGTTCAATTCATGTACCATGTTGATAGTTGAAGAAATATCAAAAAAACATTAACCCATTATAACACATTGTGTAAATAAAGTTAAAGGCTACTTCAATTTCCACATCAACAATTTGAAATTATTAAAAAATGAAACAAGGTCAAAATTATATTCATAAATGAACAAAATAGTGAACGTAACAAGTATGAACAATATTGATCATTGATTAATGCAACAAGCCACTTATAAACTTAAGATGACCAAATGTAGTTGAAATGTAATCAAATCAGACAATAGTTGCAATGTGTGGCGGTGGAAAAGGATAAGATTTATTCTTGTGCTACTTAACATTTAAATTAATTATGTAATTATTCACCAACCTAAGATAGTTTAAGTACCAAAGTTATGTACCTACTTGATTATTTGGTGGGTTTGTGTCATTATTATTGTAATTTCATATAACATCAATATAAAGGTACCAAAACCTTAATGTGCTTTTATATTAATTTTGATAGATTTTCAATACTCTATTCCTAGATATACCCTTAAAATATTTTTAATATATTGCAATGGTAGAAGTGAAATCTAAATTCTTGTAGAATATTTCACACTATTATAACAATAAATTTGCATTTCACATGCCTATGTCTTAAGTCTCAACAAACTTAACACTACAATTCATTCCAACATCATATTCATGGTTGTTGCATATAATCACAATTTGCACTTCAATATACATGTAAAAACTCTAGAAACAAAATTACAAATCATTTCATCATAATCTAACACTATAAGAAAAAACACAAAAGATGAACATAGAATTCACTATAGAAGTCTGTGCTTCTTTGTATTACTAAAAACATCAATCCAAATTACAACGTAATCCCATGTTTTGTTGAAAGAAAATCCCGAAGCAACACTTAAAATTTGTGTTATATCAAAAGAAAGTTTGTGGTTTTCTACCGCAAATACCTCCAACTCTTTTTATTATTCTCTCCCCAAAAAAAAATTTCTTTTCATCTCCTTTTTTTTCCTTTTCTTATTCTCTAGAACTCCCCCTTTTAGAACCATCCCAAGTCACATCATAATGATCCAAAGCAACAAGAATTCAAATTTTAAATTAACAAAGTTCCCTTATTAGTCCCTATCCTAATTACCTTGTTCATTTCAAATCACATACACAACTCACCCCCTTAACATTACCCCCTCTATACTTTGGATTCCATCCCCAAAATCCTTGTAAAATGATAGAAATGAAATGATAATATTTTATATCTTTTTAAACATTTTTTTTCCCTACCACAATGTTGTAATTCCAAATTACATAAAAACCAATGGTTATATATCTACGTTTTGCTTTGTAGTTCTAATCTCTTCCCCCACTAATTCAGTTTTGGTTCTATATCCAAATGTTATATCTTGGATATCTAATCTTCTAGTGTTGGAAAACCTCCACCTTTTCTTGTTCCTGAATACCTTCTGGTTCTTTTTCTTCATGATCCCCCCTTCTAAGGTCATGTGGTATCTCTGGTTGTATCTCCTCCTCTTGAACTGCTCCACTTATGAGGTCCTATGATTCCTCAATCTGTACTTCCTCCTCCTGAGCTATCCAATTGGGCCCTACTTTTGGCTCTTCATCTTGGCCCAATACCTCTATACTTGTTGGACTACCACAAATGAAATCTGGAAAATTCTTTTGATAAGCTTTCAATTTATACTTCCAAATTTTTTCATCAGTTTTATGTTAAACTAGATTCTTCTCCAACTCCTTTGTAAAATATTCCTCTACAACCTCCTTTCATTCCTCAAATTTGACCTCAGAATCCTTCGTCTTATTCTTTGTCTTCATCAATGTATAATACTATAACATTTATTCATAATCCTTTAATCTTTTCTTGATACCAATTAGATCCAAACTTTTCTTTTGTTCCTATGCCCTCTCCAACTATGCTTGTAGGTGTTGTAAAGTTCTCTGATACTCCTTCTTGTCCTCCATGAACTACTTTCTTTCTACTTCTATTGTCTTTCTTTTAAGTTCTTTAGATTGCAATAGAGACACATTCTTTTGATTTATCAATTCCAAATTTGTTAAAACATTTTCCTTCTCCTTCTTTTCTTTAATTAATGTTTTCACTAGATTATTCAATGCCTTCTGTTGTTTTTTATGAAAAAACAATGTTTTTGTCTTCTTTCCTCTTTGTGGTTTCCTAGATTTCAAGCTTCTGCCTTAAATTTGCAATTCTTCATCCTGCGATTTTAGCCATGTTGTGCTACCCTTAAACCCTAAACTCTTCAAAAATAGGTTGTGTTGCCACTTTCTCCATCTGTAATTCAATAACATGTAAACCTTCATGTGTCTACTGTTGTTGTTGCAAATGTTGAAAATGTTTTGGACTTGTAGTGGTTTCCATTCAATCTTCACATACATCCCTTTCAAAATGTAGATGCTCCTCACCCTCTTGAAACCTTATGTCATGTTCCCTCTTAACTCCTTGGCTTCTACTCCCGCAATTATTTCTCTTGTGGCAATGTCATCTATGGTATCTCTTGTCTCTACTCCCTTAATTGTCTCTCCTATGGAGATATCATCTATCGTACTATTGTAGTCTATCTAACTACCTGGAACATTGGTGGCACTGCCCTTACCACTATTGGTATTGCAAATGGTTCCATTTTGCCCCTCATCATTTTCTGTGCCCTTAAATATGTGTTTTCTTGTTCTTTCTTCACTCTTGAACTTAAGGCTCCTCCTTCCTCAACTTTGTTCTTCCTCTTGAGAGCACTTCTTGGAGAGTTTATTGTAGCTTTTTTTTTTTGTTCTCTAGTGTTGTTTGCATCTCCTCCTTAGTTCTTTTAACCTTAGCCAATGGTTTTTTGAATTATCCTTTTGACGCACAAACAAACACTGAATTTTTTTTGCCAATACCAAAGCAGATTGACATGTATCTTTCTTATCCCCCTTGTTATCCCTAACATACTTATACCACCTATCCAACTCATTACACAAACTATTGAATAATATGTGCCCAATCTACCTACTACCCCTTCTCTATTCTCATCAATTTAATAGCATTTTTGTTGTTAAAATATTGTACCTTCTCCCTCTAATAAATGACAGATATAATGGCATGATATTTGACAAAGTATGGTAGACCCAGACTATGCATTCCATTGATCTATAGAAGGATTTACAAGTGCAAGTCTACAACTTTGTAATGTTTGAACTACAAGTGACTTACTAACTTGTCCTTTTGGTTCTTCTACATACCCTTCTTCACACACTCCAAAAACATCTAGTTGTTTGTTGATTACATACACCTTATCCTTATGCCCAAGTAGATATCTACCCCCTCGATAAAGAATGTGTTTAGAAATTCCCACATTACATCATCGGTGCTTCCCACTCCATTAAAAACAAAGGTACAAACTTTATTTTAGAGACCAAGTCTTTTTTCATAGCAATATCCTTCCAATTCTCCATCTGCTCTATATGCTTTTCATAGTTTTTTTTCATCTATGTCCACATAACACACTTAGGATCTGGAATTTTAATACCTTTCTCCAAAAGTGTAGCTCTATTTATGATTGCGTATCTTTTCTTCATTACCACTTCCACTTCATGTTACTCCATCTCCATCAACCTTTGTTATACTTCTACCATTGTTTGCACCTCTATGGCTTGCTATATTATCAACTACACTTTTGTGAATAATTGTTTTTCTTGTGCAACAACATTTTCCTCCCTTGCACCCTTTTTGCACTACATGTGCTTCCACAAAATGATGTTCCACAACTTTGTCTTCCTCCAATTCTTCAATACACACCGGATCTATTGATGTAGCTCCTGGTCCTGTCTACTTCTTGCACACCAATGTCATCTACTTTTGCATAAAAATTTGACTATGGATGTTCCAATTGTATATGTCTTGAATTATTGTCAGCGCAAATTGTATCTTCATGTTATATGCCTTCCCTTTTACACATTCCGAAGATGATGATGAATGCAGTAGCGATTTTACAACCAATAGTTGAATATTCAACATTCCTCTTTCTACTCTTCTCAACTCCTCTTCTATTTCTATTATTCTCAGCAATTTCGCTTCCTCCTCCTACCTTTGTTTGTGCTCACTCCTTTACACTTTCTTTTCCCTTGTTATTCATTGTAGTTTTTCAATTACATTCTTTGCACTCATATTGTTGTGAACTTCAAAACTTCAAAAATGTGCAAACTTCCAATAACAAATGCAAACCACTTTCAATGGTTACTTTGTTTTTTTCTCATCCTTGAACATCCCACCTGTCACATTCATTTTTTCATCTACCCATCGTCTTTTAATTAATGCATGATCCTTGAAATTAATATGGCCCATCACTACAAGTTTATGTGTCCCTATATGCCACATGGAAACACTTAACATCATCATTATGAATGAACGTCATAGATTTCATTTTCCAATTATTCCACATCCATAATCACCCCACATTATCTATATTAACTCCATTTTGTTCATCATGTACACCTTTTGTTGATTGTGCCCATTTATCTATTAATTATGGAAACACATCTGGTGACTATATCAATTTTTCTACTGATTGTGCCCATAATTCTGATGATTATGCAAATACTTTTGATGATTGAACAAATATTGTTGTTGATTTAGCTAATACACCTAACATATCATCTATAGATTTCTGCATCCCAAATCCTGCACTATTGCAATTATTGTTCTTTTAGAGATGGAAAATAAAAATTGTGTTCACCACTAGATCTATGATTGTTCATTATTTTCATTATTTTCCAATGTGATTTCTATAGTTGACATCTTTCATCGTCCTCCTCTATGTCAAAATTTGCCTCTTGAACTTCACCTGCATTTTTTTCCCAATATATTAACATATGTTGTTCTTTTTTTTTAGCTTCAAATTCCATGTATTTATAAGGTTTGAGCTTATTCACATTGACCAACATAAGGTTAGTTTCAAACTTCTCAATGGTTACCATAACACAATGTTATTTGGCAACACATACTATAATCTATATGGTCTAAACCATTTCCTATTAAACTTCCTTAAGTGTGATTTATTGCCTTTTAGAAACCATAGAACATAATCACCAAAACTAAACTATTTTTTCAGATTTTTTTGTTGACTCCATAATGCTCTATTCCATTGTTGAATTCTTGTAATTTCTACAGCCTGCATTTTAGTTTCTTACAACTTCTCGAGCTCTATAATTCTACTAGTTAAAACTTTCATTAGAATATTGTTTCTTTCATCTCCACCAGCAGTTGGAACACTATACACTATGGGCATTAATGGATGTAATGCATACATTAATTGACATGGTGTATAACTTGTTGCTACTTTGTATGTAGTTTAGTATGAAAGTAGCACTATAGATAGATGTTCATCCCAATTTGTTATATTTTCACAAACTAACTTGGTCAACATTGTCCCAAGCACTTTGTTAGTAAACTCAACCTACCCATTCCCCTCAGGATAATAAGTTGTAGAACTAACATGTTTCATTAGAAAATGATATGTCAATAACTTGATGGCATCATTAATAAAATGAACACCTTGATCTGTGATTGTAATCAAAGGACATTCAAACTTGGTTAATATGCACTCATCTAGAAATTTTGTTGTGATTGCTATTGTATTAGTTTTCAATGTTCTTGCTTCCACCCACTTAGTAAAATAGTTTGTGGCAATAAGAATATATTTTTTCCTTGTATATCTCCCTTCTAGTTTAATTGGCCCCACAAAATCAAGTCCCTATTTCATAAATGGTTCCTTTGGAAAACTTGTGACCAGCTTTGCAAGACTTTGAGTTGCCAATCCTTTTGTTCTTTGACATGCATAGCAAGATCTGCAATAATCATGCACATCCTTGTACATAGTTGGCCACCAATATTCAGTATCCAATATTTTCCTCTACGTTGTTTTCATTGTAAAATGTTTTTTTAAAGGTCCCTCATGTAGTTCTTTCATCACCATTTGTGCTTCTATTGTTGTCAAACATTGTTGCAATCTTTCATCTTGGCCCATTTTGTACAATTCACCATTCTTTAATCAAGAAGGTTTTATTCTCCTTATCAATTTTTGTTTTTATAGTACTAATAATGTGCCTTCAATTTGTCTTATTTTTAGAAATTCATTTACATCATTCAGTCACTTAGGCCCTATATAAAACAAACTTGCATCTATGGTTTGATTAAACACACCTATGGGTTCTACACTATTTGATAATCTTGATAATGCATTGGCAACTACATGAATTCTACTTGGCTTATACACTACTGTGAAATCATATTCAAGGAACAGTAACAACCATCTAGCTATTTTCCTTGAAACTTGTGGTTTGTTGACCAAATAAACCAATGCCATATGATCTACATAAAAGACAAACTTATTGCCCAACAAATAATGTTTGAACTTGTGTAAAGAAAAAACCATTGTTAAACCTCTTTATCTGTTGTGTTATAATTTTGTTCTACTTTGTTCAAAAGCCTAAAAACATACACTATTGGTTGATCACTCTTCCATGTTACATTCTGAGACAACATAGCCCCCATATCTAACAAGGATGCATTTGTATGAACATGAAATTCCACCAGCCAGTTTGGTGATATTAGTATCAATGCTTCAATGTACTTCTATTTAATCAATTCCCAAGCCTTTTGATATTCTTCTATCCAAAGAAAAGTCTTTGTCTTTTTAGTTAGTTTAGTGATAGGTGCCATAATCACAACAAAGTTTTTTATGAAACATTTGTAAAATTGT
>Ga0116231_10006753_pt1 | contig 21588 bp, 13 predicted proteins | sample S1TSphgellanicum_2_FD_89695 | JGI IMG/M metagenome (GOLD analysis project Ga0116231, IMG submission 89695) | Host-associated microbial communities from peat moss isolated from Minnesota, USA - S1T2_Fd - Sphagnum magellanicum MG | ecosystem: Host-associated > Plants > Peat moss > Unclassified...
GCTCTAGGTTTAGGATTTAGGGTTCTTTTGGATGCATTTCTGTCCGCGAGGGAGTGGGCAAGAAGCTCGGAGAACAGAGAGGAGGATACGGTGACAATGCATTCTGTCCTTCTCCTCCCACTTGCAGTTGTTGGTGCTTTTGCTGTGAAGCTCCCATATGGATCTGCAGAAGAGAAGAAGAAGAGAGCCGTGGACGCAAAGGGATGTCACCACCAGCAAGTTGCGTTGAGTTCGGAGTCGTCGTCTCCGCAGAGAACGAGAATCGATCCTATCGGTTTGTTGTGGGAGAGGAAGAGGAGGAGGCATCATCATCTTCATGTTTCTTGCTGCTCATTTTATTCCAAATACAGGAATACGTTTGATGCTGCTGCGACGAACAGAGAAGAAAGTCGAGGAGGAGGAACAGAATCTATTGTTGTTGCCGTGAAGGAAGAAGACGAAGAAGAAGAAGGGGAGAGACTAGTGACGGAAGAAGACTGGGAGAAACCTTTGCAGGATAGTGATACTCAGATTCTTGCAAGCTTCTTAACTGCGTAAGTTCTCTTCTCTTCTCCCAAATGAGTAAATTCTCCTCCTCTGCAGCTTTATTTCTGTTGACACATTTTCTCATCAAACTTTTCAATTCTCTGTTGCAAGAATCCCCATGTGCATGGGAGCTCATCTCTTTGGATATGTTCTTGACGTTTGCTGTGGAATTATTGCATTTTGCCTTCACATGGCACAGCAGGCTTCTTGCAATTCACAAAAGCAAATGCAGATCATGTTTCTTCTTGCATACATCTTCAAATCTAAACCCTACCCCCTAAACCCGACACATTGCATGCAAAAATTCATTATTGCAGGAAAACCTGCTGTTGCAAAACAGGAGTTATCACAGTAAATGATCTGAGAGCTCCTGGAACAGGCAGGACTGACCTAGCAGCAGCATGAGCTTGTCAGTCATCAAGTATCATCATCGCACACTTTGCTTTCATGACCAGGAGGATGACGTTCCTTTCTTTGTTGTTTGTTTGTTTATGCATGCAGGTATAACATTGTGCATGTGGTTGAGGTTTCGAGAAGTGCTGACCATCGGCTTGCTGGAGCACGAATCCTTCTCCTGGACAATCCAGCTAATGTTCATAGTGTCTGGTACCAACACAAGGTGCTCACAAATTCTTACTATGATGAATTTGCTACTCTTATGCCTCTTCTTCCCGATGGGCCAGTTGGGATTTATGGAGTGGGAGCAGGTGCCACTGCACACATCATTCAACATTTTTGGCCTGCTGTTACTATGCACGGGTGGGAGCTTGACCCTGATATCATCACTGTTGCACGGCAGTTCTTCAATTTAGACCAGCTGGAAGTAGAACCAGAGAAGAGGGCATCAGCATCAGAGGATGCAGTTCTGTATGGCTTTGAATGCAATCATGCAGAAGATTCTCCAGTTATTGAAGCTCGTGAAAAAGAAGATGGCAACGCTTCTGTCAAACCAGCAAGTACTGAAGGCGACAATGACCATGTGGCAGTAAATGCAAGAACAGAGACACAACCTGGGAGAAAGTCTGGAAAGCTATTTGTGTATATAGGGGATGCTTTGGCCTCTGATGCAACTGTTGAAGGTGGTTTTGCAGGGCTGATTGTTGATCTGTTTGCTCATGGGGCAGTGATTCCACCCTTAATGCTGCCTGAGACTTGGGAGCAACTGAAAAGCAGATTACGGCCTGAAGGTGATCAGATTCTTGAACCTGCAGAAATAATTGCTTGAGAAAGTTGCATCAATGTTACTTGACTTCTGTTGTTTCTAGTTATGCGAAAGCATTCAAGGAACATGATATTTGTTTCTTAGATTTGAGAGCAGGCACCTGTTGCAGGTAATAGATTGATGGGTACAATAGTAAGAAGAAATTTGGCACTGACTTGTTCGTTTTCTTTGATTGTGAAGGTCGCATCATGGTCAATTGTGGGGGCTCCTGGGTTGAAGCAGGAGAAGGTGAAAGCAAAAGCATTGGGCAGATCACTATGGAGGGAACCGTAGCTGCAATGGTCAAGGTATTTTCTGGACAACTTTCTAGGAAATATTTGGAGAGAAAGGGACGAAATACGTTGGTCATGACTGGTCCTTCACCAGATATGCAAGTTTGGAGTGAAGCATTGCCCAGGGAATTGAGAGCACTTATCTCAGATTGGGTTGCAGTTCCTTGATTCCACTCTTGCCTGGTTTTTCTTCTTCACAAACTCTCTGTACAACAAACAAAACAACAGCAGGAGACTAACTTAGATTAGAACATCAACAGAATGGCTCACACATGGCACCAGGCAAGTCAGTTGGTGCATGTAGCCAAATTATTTCAAGCCAGAATTAACCCCATGTGTACACCCTTCTCAATTTGTTTGCTGGAATTGTAATTCAAAGTTCTAGCCAGCCTCTCAATCTGTGTGCCTGTCTGCTGTAAAACAAGCTGCAAAGTTTCCAAGAGGATCAGAAGCAATTAAGCCAAAAAGCATTGAAAAACACCTGCAACACTCCCTAAAGCTTGCTAAAAGAGAACTGTGTTGTTGGATGGTGTTTTCATATGCTCCTAGGAACAACAAGAGACTTTGTTGATGTGTAGAAATCAGCCATTGCTGTTCCTACTGTGAGAAATGGAAGCAAATGCGCACCTGTAAGAAACTGGCAACAAGACTTTATGCACAAAGGAAATGCTTTTCTGTCTTGCATTGCACACTTGTTTGTCTTTTGGTCTCTCAACCTTGCAGCAACTGTGACCAGCACGGGTTGGCAACTATTGCAGCTGGAAGAAAAACAGGAGTTTCATGATGTCAGGCAGAAAGCATTGCAATGTAAAGAAAGACTCCTCTGACAATGAAAACACTCATCTTCCAAACTGCATTACACAAATCCTGCAAGGGTTTAGGGTTTAAAGGTTTAGGCTTACATTTTTAGGGTTGGGTTTAAGCAAGACTGCAACAATAACAACACTCATCTTCCAAACTGTATTGCACACAAATCCTGCAAAGAGAACAGGAGAACCTCTAGATTATCATCTTCCAAACTGTGTTGCACAAATCCTGCAAAGAGAAAGCAACACCTGCCTGGATGATCATCATGCGTGGTGGATGCGGGAATGGCGCACGACAAGCCTTTGATCATCATCGCTGATGAGTATGCGCAACAAGCCTTGGAGAAGCTTTTCGCCTTGCCTTTCTTCGCCTCCTCGGTTTGTTCCTTCCTGTCTCTGTTGTGTCTCTCTCTCCTTTCCCCTCTTCATGCCGGAAACCTGCACCCATTACTGCGGGCTGGCTTGTGGGTGCTTGCGAAGAAGAGATGGATCCTTTGCCTTCCCCAAGAAAAATCTCCAACAGCTCTGACTGCTTTAGCTCAAATCTGGATTTCTCAGATCACAAAGGCGACATGCATTTCTCAGATCGCAAAGGCGACATGCATTTCTCAGATTAGGGTTTTCTGTTGCACACCATCAGTTTGTAACCATGGAAACATCCTCCTCTGCCAAATGCCCTTCTTGCAAGCAGACAAGAAAAAGAGACAGCTTTTTCTTTGAATCTTTTGCCACCTTTATTGTTGTTGTTGGAGTTTCATCATCTTGTTGCCAAGTGGAGGAGGAGCAGTATTGGTTTTTTCAGAAAACTGCACACCCATGTGTTATAGAGTCCACATGGAATTCCAACCATCAGAGTCAATGGGAATTCCAAGGGACTCTGATTGGTGACATGGGAATTCCACCCATCAGATTCCAGAATGGCCTCTCTGGAACTGGAAGTTGTTTCCAGCATCACTTATTTTCTGGATTGAAGCCATAGAATAAACAGGAAGGGAAATCTGTTGCCAAATCTGACTAGATGAAAGCATGGCAAACATTGTAGCTGGATTTGAATTTGGACTGAATGTGTTTGGTAGTAGACGACTTACTGTTCCAGCTGTCACATATGTTTCACCAGCAAATACAGCAAACCATATTCCTCATCAACAACTATGACCTGGTGCTTTCTGTGCTCAAGGTTAATACACTGCACCATCCTTTAGTACAATCTTGTTGCCATGCACTCCTGAACTTCTGTGGATGCAACAATATCACTACTGTTTGTTCCCCTGTTATGTGTAAAAAAATGACTGAAATGCTAACCCTGCTCCTGTGCATGTTATTGTTCTTCTCAGGAAGCTGGTATAGATGGTGGGCAGACACAGCAACAATTTGAAGAGTTGCTCAAAAGCAGCAGTACTGTGTTTGTGGTAAGTACAGTTTCTCCCTGTCCATTCCTGATTGTCTGAATGGATATATAGTTCTGTGGGTGGGAAGGCTATGGCAGGCTAATCTCAAAGAAAATGTTTCTGGGATTTTTTCCCCTAAACCCTATCACTCACTGGTCAATGATGTAAGAGTCTTGAGAGAGATTGCTTCCCTGGTCATCATAGGCAGCATATAAAGGATTGCAAGGGTCAACATATTATGTATGGTGGTGTGGCAGGAGGAGCTCTGTGAACACTTTATGCCTCTCATCCAATTTGTGAAGACTTGTGCAGGTCTCGTTTCTCTTTTTTTACTGAACACACATGCTCGGTCTGTTTCCTGGAATGGACATGCTGTGAACCCTAGACCCTTTGGTGGGAGGGTTTCATTTTGCTGAGAAGAGTGGGTTGTGGGTGGGGTGGTTGAGAACAGGGGAGGATGCAGCAGGGTCAAGCAATTCACAGCCTATTAGACTTGACGAGGTGGAGCCATTGGTGAAGGACTTTACAACTCGATGGAAGGGTGCAATAGAAATAATGCATAAGGACATAACTACATCTTTTGGCAACTTTGTCTATGGCATGGAAATTTTGTGGGCAGCATTTACACAGTTGCCGCTCTACTACACTCGCCTCTGTGACTCCCTCAAGTGTGTGGGTGATGGTGTGGCCCTCAGTAAGGATGTTGTATCAATCCCCTTCATCGTGTATGAGATTAAGAAGTACTCTAGAACATTCTAGAATGCAGTCCAGTGACCCCTCATGTCTATTGATAGCTGCAACCTCTGCTGGAAAGTCACCAATGTTGCTGATCCAGGGATCATGGACAAAGTAAGTGAATACAATGAAAAACTATTACTGTGGTGCTGCTGATTAACAGAAGATTAGCAGCAGGTTGTTATCAATAAAGCATGAAGGACTGCTTCATGCGCTTTTGGGCGCATGTGGATAAACCCTAAATCTCAGCATTTTGTGTCTTTTGTTTGAAAGGCTTACATGCTTGCTTGTACAGGGACAAGCAACAATGAAATGAAGCTGATCCTCAACAAGCTTGTTGCAGCTTGAACAAGGATACTGTTCACTTGGCTAATAATAGCCATGTCTCTTGAGTGCTAGCAACACAATGACAGAGTCTTTCCAGTTGCTTCTGAAAAATGTGATGGAAAATTCAAGACAGATGTTTGTACAACAGTTGCCAATATTTTTAGGCCGATTATTGTTATATAATTATCTACACCCACTGTTGAAGACTGATGAAGTTAATGGATAGTCATCACAGCTTGCCGCCGCTATTTGTGATGAAGGTGATAGTCTTGAACTTGGTGGGTGACACTCATCAGGTTATGAGCTACGACTGCACTAATTGTCAGGTTATCTTCAAAGTGTTGTGGAGTTTCTGTGCAATCTCATAGAAATAATTTCTTGTTACCTTTGAAGTATTGTGGAGTTTTCTTTACAATCTCATCAAAATATTTTCATGTTATCTTCAAAGTTTTGTTGTGGAATTTTCTTTGCAATGTCATAGAAATATTTTGTTGTTACCTTCAATGTGTTGGGGCGGTGTTTTCTTTGCAATCTCATCAAAACATTTTCATGTAATCTTCAAAGTTTTGTTGTAGAACAATTAGTAACTAATGTGCTCTTGTTTGATAGGCACTATTCCATAGGTTGAGTGCTTTTAAGGAACACAATAATTAGTGGGGATCTACTTGGAATCCAAAATATTCAAGAAAAATAACATAATTGACAATTAGTCTCCTGGAAAAAAAAGAGATACATTGGTTTGATGAAAATTGTTGATATTTTTTGTGTTAAGAGTATTATAGTATGTGTGATAGAAGTTGGGGTTATTGTAAGTAGGTCTAGCTTAGTTTGAATACTTTTGTAATCTATGGGATTTAGATATATTGACCTCCACAAAACTTGTTATTATCTCATTTGTGCATTTTTCCTTATAAGATTGAAATTCCTTTGTAGGAAGAGAGGAGAAAGAAGAGAAAAGAGTAAATGAAACCAATGAAACTTGGAGTTGATACTTATGATATGTTGGATGAAAAACATAATTCTATAGTCTTACCTGAAAATTATGGCAATGTTGCAAAGTCTTTCACCTAGCTTATTAGAGGATGAAGGACAACAAAAAAAAAAAATTGGCTTTTGACCAACAAAAAATTGGTAGCTACAAGCATAATATGATGCAAACCTTTGGCCAATAACCTTTGGTATCATATCATGTTCATAATTAATGTGTGCATCTACTACTTAAGGTCACACATAAAAACCATTGAACATGAAAGGTTATGTATGGATACTAAAAAGCTCACAAGAAAGAAAAGAAATCCTAAATTTCCAAACCAAGCATAGGTGGATAGTGTTAGATGGGTGTAACGCAAAATCGAAAGCACATTTACAAGACACATACAAATTGGGTAACCCTAAATAAGAGAGCAAATTTAATGGAAGAGGATTGAGGGGGAGATATGCAATGGTGGATGTAGGAAGATTGAGATGGTAAGGCAAAAAGAGATGGAAACCATTCCAACCCACACTCCTAGAGATTCAATAATGATCTTCATGAAGTGAGGCAATAACATGATACTTTAAGAGATTGAGCTCTCACACAAGTTTGGGTTTTTGTGTGAAATTCATGGAATTATATGAGAGATTAAACTCTCGCACAAGTTTGGGTCTTGTGAGAAATTCATGGAATTATAAGAGATTGAGCTCTCACATAAGTTTGGGTTTTGTGTGAAATTCGTGAAATTAAATAACAGGTTAAGCTCTTGCACAAGTTTGGGTTTTGTGAGAAATTCATGGAATTATAAGAGATTGAGCTCTCACACAAAGTTTGGGTTTGTGTGAAATACATGGAACTTTTGAGTTCAATGAAGCCAACACTAATTAGGGCTGCTGCTGCTGCTTCTGATCTTTTGTCATGGACCGGGTTTCCAGACAAAAGACCAAAATTGGAAGTTGAAAATAATTAATTGTATGGATTTGTAGACGTAGCAATTTTAAAAGAAAGAAGTCGTGCTAAACTCCAAAGCTTTCAAGTAAGGTTTGCAAATGGGTGTGGTTTGTTCAATTCAAAACCACAACCATTTGAATGCAATTCAAATCACAATTGGTGAAGAGACCCTTTACTTCACACAACAAACCCTAAAAAACCTAGTGCATCCAAGTGTACCAAGATTTTAAATTTTAATGGAAAGCAGGATTTGATAACATTGTCAAGTCCGACATTTTGAACTTCACATAAGAAGGGGATCTTCATACTAACTCGACTTACCCAACACAACCAGTTTCTCCAAGTCCTGAGTCCCCCTACACATTGTGTAAGGCACCATGTGAGCAACATCTTAGGCTTGAGCCCTAATAAACCTAGCAATTAGGGTTCTAATCAATGAGGAACCTAGTTATGAAGCCCTGAATTGTTTAGAACCCTAATTTCGTCTAAACAACCATTTTAGAAGTCAAATTCTGGCAGATCTCTCTGCTTGGTAAGGACCTCGAACAGGGTGATCCTGAGAATTTGGGTCCCATGCTTGCTGGGTTCCCACCCTGCCAAGGGGCCCTCATTCCCTGAGTTATCCATAAAGTCTCGCGATTAGTGGGCGAGAACAGTCAGTTTCAGCATAATAGGGCATCAAACGTGTAACTGGGAATGAAGATTTTACAAAACGAATAAATTGGGACCCAGACTAGTTTTTCCAGCAATTTTGGTGATAAATTGAGTTTCATGCTGTCTTTCCTTTTTCCTGAGCGCCCTCCACTGATGCTGCATATATTTTCACTGCTCCTACCTGTACAACTACTATAATTACTCTCAAACCTTGTGCATTAAATGCTGAGTTTCAGCATTTCATACTGAGATTTAATAAATTTCCTTACTTTGCAGATATACCACTAAAAGAGGGGATACGGGATGAAAGCAGACCCAAAAACAGGGTTACTTTACAGATAACTCTACTATATAATAGATCAAAAATAATGTGGGACTCATTTTGTCATAACGAATCCAGATTCTGATTTGTTGTCGTAAGATTCAAAGTCAAAAGTTCGTGTGGGAAGAAGTGCATTAATGGCATACCATTCTAGTGAAATGGCAAAAAGGGCAAAATTATGCAAGAGATTTCTTGATCCTTCCTTGTTATGAGTTGAAGCTTCAACCCGTAACTCTAATAAAGTTCAAAGTCCAAAATTGTGCGGGAAGAAGTGCATTAATGGCATACCATTCTAATAAAATGGCGAAAAGGGAAATTATGCAAGAAATTTCTTGCTCCTTCCGTGTGACAAGTTTGAAGCTTCAACATGACAAAGGTTAAAAGTCGTTACAAGGTTAGCTTCATGTGCGCACTTTGGTTGGCACATGGAAATATGTGCCTACGTGTTTTCATGTGTCATAAATATGAGCACACAAGGAAAATTGTGAAATTGTTTTTTGAAGTTTTTCATTTGGATTTGTTGTTGCCAATGTGTGTATGAGATGTGCATTAATTTTACAAATAAGGGATGATGGCGACAAACACAAAGAAAGAAAAGGAAGTTGCTAAAATGATTGGCAACTTAATTGGCAGCTGAACGAGTTGAGTTGCCAGTGTCAAAACACGGCAAAGATGTCGTGTGCAGAGAACGTGGTCAAGCTTATGAGGCTAGATTCATTGCACGTAACCTCAAATGCAGCTGGAATATGGACCCCATTCATTGTATCGAACTTATCTAGGGTTTTTATCACTCTACCTCTTTGCTTATTATGAAGCTTCATGCTTTCCCTCTAAGGGTCAGCGAAAAAAGAGTCAAGCTTCGTGTGTGGTGGTGGGGCACGGTATCGTGCTTTTCAAAACAAGTTTTGGGGCTTCTTTCGGGACACTTGTTATAATTTTTCAAGCACATCCTTCTCATTGTGGGATAAAAATGAATTCGGACCCACCCATGTAAGTAAAGCAATTTTTTCGGCCAAATGTTTTTTTTTTTTTATGATAATAAAATTGGAAAAAAGAAAATTTGATTGGGAGGGGAGTCAAAATAATTTGTGCCTTAATAATAAGGCACAAGTGCTAAGACTACTACTCCCACAATAATTATCATAGTGTCTTTGTTACCCCTCCCCCCCCCTTCAAAATAAAAAGGATAGATATTTAAAATATAATATGAAGAGAGAGACATTGTCAAAAAGGCTCCATAAAAATTTAATATTATGAAAGAAAGGGGTTGATGTTCTTCTAAAATGGCTTTAAACATGAAGAAACAATCGAGGAAAAATAATTTGTTTGTTGGTTGGTGATGATCTAAACAAGGCTTCAAAATTTGGAAGAAAACAACACTTTTTCTTTTTTGGGTAAAGGGAGGGGGGTTTATTTCTTCACTAATAAAGAAAGGCTCCAAATATAACTTATGAAACATACAAAGAAAATGTTAGGGTCTTTTATGGTTTTCTAAAAAGCCTCCAAAAATATTACTTTGAAACATATTATGAAAGTGTTGTGGAGGTTTTTTTTTGGGGGGGGGGGGAGGGGATAGTTTTTTCTAAAAAACACTCCAACAATATTACCATGAAACATACAAAGAAATTTGCCTTTGAATAACACAAAGGCTAGGAAGAAGGTGATGGAAAAACATGACACAAAAAAAAGGGCCAAAAACTTGGGAAACACAAACAAAGAAGCTTCCATCCATAACATAACAACACTAGGTACCTAGTAGCCTAGTGTTATGAATATTCACAATACTAGTGCAATTGGGAAGTGGCAACATTTCAGTTGATTCAGAAAATTCCCAAAAAAATTCTCCCTTTTCCTTCCCCCCCCCACCCTCTTTACAAAATTTTGTTCTTTGATTTTATTTATTTATTTATTTATTTATATTTTTTGTTTTGGGAGTGGGAAAATTTCAACATTTTTTGAAATGAATAAAAATTAGTGTCCAACTGACTTATCATGGTACTATGGTGTGTGTGTGTGTATGTGTAAACTTTAGTCACAGAATCAAAATTCCCAATTCCAATAACAGCTACCAAACTGCTGCTGGCAGTTGAGATTCCCTCCAGGAACAAGTTTATAAAAACTACATAAATTTTTGTTGTTGTTGTTGTTGTTGTACTTAGTTGTAGTAGAAGTAGTAGTTGTTTTTGTAATTTGTTGTAGTTTTTGCAGTTGAAGTTGCAGTTGTTGTTGTTGTTTTTTTGTATTTGGAGTTGTAATTGTTTTGGTTTTTTTATTGTTATTAGTGTTTTTTGTTTTTGTCTGAGTTGATTCCAGATGCAGCTGATCACAGTTGCCATCTGAACACACACACACACACAAACACACATAAAAGAGCATGAATTTGTTTTGGGTGGATTTGGGTGGGAGCAATGACTTCTTCATTGCTTGGGAAATGTTTGTGTCTGGCGCATTGCTGAATTTGTTTGTTTTTGTTGTTGTTGTTGTTGTTGGTTCCTAAATCAAGGATTCAAACCTCACCTTGAAGAAGGAGGTGTTTGCTGCTGTGGAGGATTCCATCCTCATCTTGAAGAAGACAAAGAAGAAGAAGAAGAAGAAAGGGATTGGAGAAAGAGAGAGAGAGGCTTGAATTCAAGGGGGAGAGAATTGGAGCCTAGCCAGAAGACAGGAGGAGGAATTGGGATGGATTGATTGATACCAACAATCCCATCTTTTAATTTTCCAGGAAGAATTGAGTGGCAGGAAGGATCTGAGATTCTGATTCTGGGGGAAGAATAAGAAGAAGAAGAAGGGTCAGCTCAGAAGAAGGATTAGCAGCAGCAGAAGGAGATCTCCTCAGATGGAGGAGAATCAGAGGAGGAGGAGGGGAGGAGGGACATTGGGTGGGATTCAAGTCAACAATCCATTTCCAGGAGAACCCAAAGGCTTGAAATTGGTGAGAGGACAGTTACTGTTCGATGCAGAGACAGTGGGGAGTTCAGAGTCTTTTGCAGCAGGGAGTGGATTCAGAGTGGAGTGGAAGAAGACACAAGAGAGAGGCGTAGGAGGTGGAGGAGGAAGTTGTCTTCTCTCCGTCTTCCATCACTCGCAGCCCCATACAGCAGCTTGGTCTACAGCTCAAGGCACCGGGAGCTTCATCTCTGCAGCTCTAGGAGATGGCGAGATTGTGGAAAGCAGAGGCTCCTTCGCTCTCCATGATCATATTGAGCTCCTGTGCAGACACCAAACCATAGAGCAAATCTCCTCTTGGAATCCTCCTCCTCCTCCTCATCCCACCAGCACTGCCATTGGCACCGCTGCTTCTTCTTCTGCATCCTCTTGTGGGATCCAAAACAACTCCATGTCCTCATCGATGTTTTCTGCACAAGAAGAGCTTCTGAGGAGTAGGATCGATGCGGATGGTACTCTCTTGAGCAATGAAGGACCTTGTGTGCTGGTCACAGGTTGCTTGTACAACAATGCCAATGTAGCGATGGAGCAGCTGAAGCTTCAAGCAGAGCTGCGGAAACAAGGAAGAAAGCATGGTGCTGGTGATGGCCCTCCATTCTACTACTGCGACAGCAGCAGCAATGATGGAGAAACAGAAGAAAGAAGAAGAAGGAGAAGAAGAAGAAGAAGCTGGATGGGATTCTTCCTTCATGATGGGTTGTTGCAGCCGATTGTGGGTGTGCGCTACTACCTTGTGTTCTGCGAGAGGAGAGATCACCACTTGGGCTTTCATGTCTGGCTTGATCGACCACAAGCTCTAGATCATCATCGTTGTCGAAGAAGCAGCATCTCCTCCTCCTCCTCCCCTCAATTCTTGTCTTACAAGAGACTAGCATTGAGTAATTCTTCGTACATGGAGTCTTTGCAGGAGGAGGAGGAGGAGGAGGAGGAGGAGGAGGAGGAGAAGCAACAGCTGCTGCTGCTGGAGGAGGAGGAGGAGCAGCAAGGTGGGGGGATACTAGGGTTCAATCTGGAGAGATTGCGATGGCTGTGGTCCAAGGAACCTGCATCGGCATTTGCAGGAGCAGCAGGAGCGAGCAGCAGTAGCAGACTGAGAACAACAACACTGGGCTTGCAACACATGATGAGGAAGAAGCAGCAGCGATGCAACTTCCACGTACTGCAGAAGAGAGAGAATCTGAAGCTGATCTTGAGAACAACAGCAGCTAGCTGGTGGTGGTGGTGGTCGCCAGCGGGAGGAATGTCACCGATTGCTCAACAGCAAAGCTTCTTGTTCAAAAGATGGAAGAAGTGGACGCTCGGCGGCGGCAGCCGCAGGAGCAGCAGTACAAGAAGAATAACTTCTTCCAACAACAGCAGCAACATATTGGCGCTTCTGAGGGAACAAAGGGATAATAACGATGATGTGCAGCTTCCGCAATTCAACAGGATACAGATCACCTACTCCTCGCACAAAGGGGAGAGGTTCTATGGATTCGGCGAGCAGTTCTCGCATTTCGACATGAAGGGGAAACGCGTCCCCATCCTGGTGCAGGAACAAGGTCTTGGTCGCGGTGACCAACCCATCACAGCTGCTGCAAACCTCGTCGCCCACAGGTGCTGCTGCTTCACCATCTCATCATTGCTCTCCTCCCATCATCCCTCCTGCATCTTCTTCTTCTTCTTCTTCTTCTTCTTCTGTTCCTCCTTGTGGAGGATTTGGGTTTTTGCAGGCTAAGTGTCTGCTGGGCTACATCGATTCTGCAAAAACGTACATCAATCTTAGCACAACCCATCATCCCAGATCATCTATTCCCTTGTGGATTTGGGTTCTTGCAAGCTAAGTGTTTGCTGGGCTCCATTGATTCTGTGAAAACCTACATTGATCATAGCACAACCCATCATCTCAGATCATCTGTTCCTTGTGAATTTGGGTTCTTGCAGGCTAAGTGTCTTCTACTGCTCAATCAAGCAGAATTTTTCCTTCCTTGCTAGGTAAGGATCTGCTACTCGATTGAGGAGCAGAATGTCTTGTCAGTGAAGGAGGTTTGCACACTTCAAGGGGAAGGACGTAACTGAGGCTTGTTTGCTGTTGTTGTTGTTGCAATGTGATTTGCTGATTGCAGAGCAGGAGGAGCTTGGCATACAACATATGCTCCTTCTCCACATTACATGACTTCTGACCTGCACTCTGTGTTTCTGGAGAATTTTGAGTACTCAGTGTTCGACTTGACTCATCATGATCGTGTCCAATTGCAAGTGCGTGTCCCTCTTTCAATTCTTTGAACTCTTGTAAAAAAATCTGATGAAGAGTTGAGAGAAAGAGCTGAAGGAAATTCCAAATCCTGTAGAATGTTTTTGTAGCAGTCAGTCCTTTATAATATCCAACAATCACAAGAAGCAAAGTGCAAGAGGGAAGATGAAGAAGAAGAAAAAGAAGCAAAGCATGAGAAGCTCAAAGTGAAAGACGAAGAATAGAATTCTGCAATTGTCCAAAAGCTCTTCTTGGGGTGTTGTGGGGGTTGTGGTCAGAGTGTTGCATGGATAAGAGTTTAAGGGAGTGGTACAGGTTCATGCAGGTAGTGTGCAGGGGCGTATATTGCAAGGACATACACCAGCAGAACTGATCAAACATTACACTGCAGCAACGGGACGCATGCGAGAACTTCCAAGCTGGATTACAAAGGGTGCAATTGTGGGGATGCAAGGAGGATTACAAGCTGTGCATCAAGTCTGGGAGAAGCTTCAGGACTTGGATGTGCCACTCTCTGCTTTCTGGCTCCAAGTGAGTGTAGAAGAAGCTCCCAGTTTTGTTCCTCCTTGATCTATGTACACACCATTTCTAAACTGCAGAAAGATTCAGCAATGCAAAAAAGCCTAATAAAATACTGGAGATCTGTTTTCCAGGACTGGGTAGGCCAGAGAAAGACCAACATTGGGTGGCAACTCTGGTGGAATTGGGAAGTGGACTCACAAGCATATCCTGACTGGGAAAAGCTGGTGCAAGATCTGCGAGCACATGGCATTCGCACTATGACTTATTGCAATCCTTTTCTCGCCTCTGTGAGTGATACATACACTTTATCCTGCTTGCGTATGATGCTAGCTATATCCCATCCTGTAGAAGAATTTGCTTGATAGATGACAGTCCTCATGAATTTCTTTTCCCTGATATATCCTCTTGCAATTCCTTCCAGACAGATGAGAAGCCCAACAGAAGACGGAATATGTTTGATGATGCCAAGAATGAGGGGATGGTTGTGGGAGATAGCACTGGTGCACCTTACATGATTCCAAATACAAGCTTCGATGCTGCCATGGTGGACCTCACAAACCCAGCTGCACGCAAGTGGTTCAAAAGTATCTTACATGACATGGTTAAGACTGGTGTCCGTGGATGGATGGCTGATTTTGGGGAGTCCTTGCCTTTTGATTCCTGCCTCTACTCTGGTACATACCCTAAGCCCTTCTTCACAAAATGTTGACCCAAGCCAGAGTACATCTTCATTGCTAACTACATATAAGAATGGATCAGTCGCAGTCTCCAGTTTTTATATCTGCCAAGACTTCCCCTTGCATGTCATCTCCCTAACTGATGCTTGTATACAAAATTTCACGGCTGTGGGTTCTTCTTTCTTGAGTTGCATTAAATTGTGTGTTCTTACAAAGAGCTAACAACAAATGGGGTAACACTGCATGCAGGTGAAGACCCTGCCACAGCTCATAATAAGTACCCAGAGCTGTGGGCAGAGTTGAATAGGGAGTTCTTGGAGGAGTGGGAGGAAGAGCACAAAGTGCACAGTAATAAGCAAAGCTCAACAATGTGTACTGAATCTGGAGAAGACCTGTCAACTGATGAAGAGAATCAGGATGATGATGACGAGCAGTTGGTATTTTTCATGCGAGCTGGATATCGAGGAAGTCCTCAGTGGAGCACACTGTTTTGGGCAGGAGACCAGATGGTGAGTTGGCAGCGTCATGATGGCATCAAGAGTGCTGTTACAGGACTGCTCACCAGTGGCCTCAGTGGTTATGCTTTCAACCATAGTGACATTGGTGGCTACTGTACTGTCGATCTTCCCTTCCTTCGATACCGCCGCAGTGAGGAACTTCTGCTGAGATGGATGGAACTCAACGCATTCTCAACCATTTTCAGAACTCATGAAGTAGGTCTCTCAGAGCCATATCCTAAACCCTAAACCCATATAAAAGCAGATGCCTCAATTTGTGACTATAGTGTCAAAGAGCACAGGCATTGAAGTGGCATCCCAACACAGAGGCATCTGAATCCATTCTGGCAAATGAAGCATTTGCTTTTGGGATCTGGCTATTTCCTAAATGCTCTCCACTGTTGCATGTTGTGCAGGGAAATATACCAGCTGCCAATTCCCAATTCTACTCTAATGAAAGAACCTTTGCCCATTTCGCTCGATGTGCAAAGATATACAAAGCTTGGGAGTTTTATCGTCGGCAGCTTGTCAAGGTTATCTAAATGCTCCTTCTTGTTTGTAGACGATCGTTCCTTCTTGTTGTGTTTGATTGCCAAGGAATTACGAGCACATGAGCAATGCTGTCTTGCAGCCCTGCCTTGCCCTGCAAATTTCATCAAAACCAATGTCAGATCACAAGATAACATGCTGAAAAAAAAAGTGCTGATATTTGCAGGAGGCAGCAACAACTGGGATGCCAGTAGTCAGACATATGTTTTTGCACTATCCTCATGACAAGCATGTCCAGAGCATCGTATACCAGCAGTTCCTGGTGGGTTCAGACATACTTGTGGTTCCTGTCGTGGACAAAGGCTGTACAAAAGTGCATGCATACTTCCCTGCCGGGGACGTATGGAAGCATGTATGGACAGGGATCTTATACAGTGGAGCTGCAAGAGCTGGCCAAAAAGCTTGGGTCCAAGCTCCCCTTGGATTTCCAGCTGTCTTTGTCAAGGCAGGCTCACAGGTTGTGGCAAAGTTTATGGCAAACTTGGTACATCAAGGAGTTGTTAACAAGAAGCTCTCTTCAACAGCACCATCACAACAATAGACTGCATGTACATCATCTGATCCAATCCAATCTGCTCTGAATCTGTTCTTCCAAGTAGTTGTACATACTGTACATACCATCACATCATTCTTTCAATTGGATTTTGGAATTTCCAACACTAAGTTGAGGCAGTTGGATTTAGAGTTTCCAAAGCAGCTTCAAGATTTTTGAGGGACATGAAACATGAGTGGAGTGTTACTAATCTTTAGGGTTTAGGGTTTAGGGTTCTATGGTTTGCATGTTGGAAGCAATTGAAACAGTAGGAGATATGTGGAGATAATTTCTCAAAAACTTACTACTGGGGCAAAGGTTTTTCAGTGGGGTGTGTTTGAGATTTTGCCATGACTTGGATTTTCCTGTTGCCCTCAGAAATTCAAGTTTGCTGCTGCCCTCTTCCTGTCATTCCTTTCACACAGTGAATTCAGGTGCCTAGAAAGAGACGTGCCAGTGTCTTGAGTAATGTGAAACTCCTGGCCTTTCAGTCATTCCTCAATTTACAGGGGTGTGATGGAGGGTGTGTTGCCACCCAGGTTTAGTGTTTTACTGATCAATGTATGGCCTGTTCCACTGGAATGCAAAAACTCATGCGTTTCAGGAAGCTTTAGCCCCTTCTATGTCCCTTTGTATCACAAGCTTCAACATCACATACACCTGTTCACCTCATGCAGCTTTCAAATTGGCAGGAGAGAGAGCCTGTGACTCTGTCTCTGTCTCTGTCTCTGTCTCTCTCTTGCAGTCCTTGGAATTTCTCTGCTTGTCTTCATATTGCAACCATAAAAAAGTCAGAGACAAGGAACAAAAGGGCACACCCATTCCTCCAGTTTCTCTCCTTTAGGTTGTGAACCTCTCTAGCATGCATCTGACAACTTCAAAGTCTGGCAAGAAGTCCACAGGAGCGGAAATTGCTAAGGACTTCCTAGGGAGGGGGAGGGACAAAAACAGGATAACTCAGACTCAAAAACAAATCTCTCCTTGTGTTGTCTCCCCATGTGTTGTTTGTATCAAGATACTCAATGTCCTTATGTTGTTGTTTGGATACAAGGAGAGACACCGAAAGAAAAGACTTTGAGGTGAAAAACAAAACACACACACACACACACACACACAAAAGGAAGAGAAAACAAAGAGGAACTGACTGCAGAGAAAAAAATAGACCAAGTGGGTTTACAGAAAACTCCCCGCATTTGAGACTCTATAGAATCTTCAGAGGGGATCACCTTCATTCTTTAGAAGGACAATAAGACTCACCATCCCAGAAACAAAGAAATCTTTCAAACTATAAAGCCTCAAAAACCTGCAAAAGTGACTGTTGATAATGCCCAAATTAGCAGCATTAGAGATATTGGAATGAACATGAGAGCATATCCAGCTAAGTATGTGACCCTGCAACAATATTTCTCACATCCAAGTTTAGTTATTTACTTTTTTTCCATGCTTTTTTCCAACCCCACCCATAAAACTAAAATTGGGACTGCAAATAGGTGTGAAACTACTAATAACAACCCACCTCGACCAATCAAAACTATCTAGTCAATCAATTGCAGGTGTTAGGCTTTGCTGTGCCTTTTACTAGCCTCAGCAAATTGTGCAAAAATGCTTGGCCAAATCCATTTTGCTGAGTCAAACTGGCACATATCAACTTTTCTTCATGCAATTGGATACCTTTGAGGAATTTGCTTCACAACTAGATCCAAGAAGTTACAAGAGAAGCCTTTAGAAGTACAATTTAAAGGATGGGTTTTTAAGGAATGAATGATGGAATTTAAGGATTTCTGGCTGGGCAAGATTTGAGACCTCATACATGCCACCAACTGGAGAATTCGATCTCAAAGAAAACTGAAGAAACATAGAGCTTTTAACAAACTATATTACTACACTTCTCCATGAAAGCAATAGTAGCAAAGGAACGTTGGAGACTCTGGACGTGATCTAGATCCCCTAAAGGAACAGACAAAGAAGAAGAATGAGGAGAGGATTGAACCTCGGAGAGAGAGAACGAGTCCTCTTCTGCACAAACAAAAGAACTACACAGCTTCCAAGTTCCTCTTAAGACCAACTCCAGTGGTGCTCAGTATGTCACCCTGCAAATTAAAAATTGGATGAAGAAAAGTCAACACATGCTGGTTTGGCTTAGCAAAATGGTTTTGGCCCAGCATTTTTGCACAGTTTGCTGAGGCTGGTAAAAGGCACAGCAAAACCTAACACCTGCTGTTGATTGGCTAGATAGTTTGATTGGTCGAGGTGGGTTGTTATTAGTAGTTTCACACCTATTTGCAGTCCCAATTTTAGTTTTATAGGTAGGGATAAAAAAGGATGGAAAAAAATAGATAACTAAAACTTGGATGTGAGAAATATTGTTGCAGGGTCAAATACTTAGCTGGATATGCTCTCATGTTCATTCCAATAGCTATTGATTGGCTACATAGTTTGATTGGTCCAGGTGGGTTGCTATCAGTAATCTCCCACCCATTTGCAATCCCAGTTTTTGTTTTATGGTGGGGTTGGAAAAAAGTAAATAACTAAACTTGGATGTGAAAAACATTTGCAGGGTTACATACTGAGCACGACTGGAGATGCTCTAAGTACATTCAAATACCACATGCACAAATGCAGACATTGCCTTCTTCTTTAGATTCCACAATCAACAAGAAAGGGTTACATCAAGGAGGAGGAGGAGAGGAGGAGGAGGAGGAGAGAAGGTACCTGAGAAGATCTGCATTTGGAGGAAGAAAATGTAAACGTTCGCTGCAAAACGCTTGGACGATGCTCAACGACATCTAAACTTAGGGTTTAGGGTTCTGGTCCCCAACAGATGGCACCTTAATGGGTGGAATATGGCCGGCCTCACAGGGGTCCCCATCAAAGGGGCCTTATGAAAGCACCCAATACCATTAAACGTAATAAGATAAATAAATATTCCATATTTTCTAATGCTTGGGCTTTCAATCACTTGCTATTGAACAGCTTTAGGATTTAGGGTTCTAGTCCCTAAGAGCTGGCACCTTCGGTGATGGAATAGGGCCTGCATCACAAGGGTCCTCATCTTAGGGGCCTTAAGAAAATGCCCAATGCCATTAAACGAAATAAGATAAATAATATTGCATGTCATTGAATGCTTGGGCTTTTCAACTATTTGAGATTGAACATCCTTAGGGTTTAAGGTTTATTGTTCTAGTCCCCAAGTGATGGCACCTTAAGCAATGGAATAGGGCCAACTTTCACAAGGGTCCCCAACCAAGAGGTGTTAAGAAAGAGCCCAATACTATTAAAGGTAATAAGATCAAATACTCCATATTTGCTTGGGTTTTTCAATTACTTGCTATGGAACACCCTTCACATTTAGGGTTCTAGACCTTAACTAATGGCACCTTAAGCAATGGAATAGGCCTACTCCACAAGGGTCCCCATCTAATGGACCTTAAGAAAACATTGAATACCATTGAATATAATAAATTAAATAATATCATGTATTGTCTAATGCTTGGACTTTTCTATTACTTGCTATGGAACACCCTTCACGTTTAGGGTTTTAGACCCTAACTAATGGCACCTTAAGCAATGGAATAGGCCTACTCCACAAGGGTCCCCATCTAATGGACCTTAAGAAAACATTGAATACCATTGAATATAATAAATTAAATAATATCATGTATTATCTAATGCTTGGACTTTTCAATTACTTGCTATAGAACATCCTTAGGGTTTATGGTTTAGGGGTCTAATTCCTAAGTGATGGCACCTTAAGTGGTGGAATAGGGTTAGCTTCACAAGGGTCCACATCTAAGGGGCCTTAAGAAAGAGCCCAATATCATTAAGAATGATAAGATAAATAATATTCCATATTGTCCAATGCTTAGGTTTTTTAATTACTTGCTATGGAGCACCCTTAGAGTTTAGGGTTCTGGTCCCTTAGTGATGGCACCTTGATTGGTGGAATAGGGCTAGCGTCACAAGGGTCCCCATCTATAGGACCTTGTGAAAGCACACAACACCATTTGACCTAATAAGAAAAATAATGTTCCATATTTGTCCAATGCTTGGGATTTTTCAATTACTCATTAAAAAATGTATTGTTCCACCTAGGAATGTGTTGAGCATGGTAGCATGAGATGCCATTTTGTCAAGTTGTAAGAGGTTCTATGAAGGCTAGTTGAGACTCGAATGGGTGATGATTGTTCCCCCACTTTTGATTCACATTTTCTACAATGTTCCTTACACCATTGATTCACATAATTATAGTGTTTCCCAATTGACTCGGTATAATAAGTATAATGTTCCCACCATCTATGCAGATCACAAGTGGAACTAGTAAAACCAAAAGTGGAACTTGAAGATGAATTGAAGATGTCCCACCTAGGAAGAAACCTAAATTAGTAGCTAAATAAAATTCAATAATAGTATGCAAAAATTGATTGAAATTTTTGGCCTTTGAATTGGTGAATGTTGAAAGTTTCCCAGTGTTTTTTCTTCTTCTTTCAGTCTTATGAGTTTAGCCTCAAAATGTGGTGAAAAGCTGCTCCAAAACAAACAATTGAAAGCTCATTACAAAAGGGTGAAATCCTTTCCAAACATCTCTAAATATGACAAGATTTTGTTGGAAAAAAAAGTATCATGCAATGAAGGAAAACATACACACACACACACACACACACACACACTCTCTTGGATAATCATTGGATTTTAGATTTTGAAGAACACCATTGATTTAATGCTTTAAACTTAATAGATTTCCTTTGCCTACCATTTTTTGCAATTATCATATATGGAATCCATCCCCAAGTTTGATATATCCAAAGAAAAATCAATAAGTGGTTTAATAATAAATGTGAAGTGGAGGTACTATTACCGAACATGAATAATACAACAATAAATTTCATTCTAAATATTAGGGGTTGGGATTTGAGAATTTTTCACCATTGAACTTAAAAGCTTTTTAACATTCAAAAGTGTGAAAACTCTTGCCAAAACATTTATAGCCAAGGTGAAAATATACCTTTTTAACATGTATAACACATTTGTTTCATTTTGTATAACCTTGGATAACAACAATAATGTACAATATTCTTTATGAACATTGGGTTATATTGATTTGATTATTTGGGAATTAAAATGTATTTTTGTACCTCATCTTCTAACTAAAATATTCCTATAATCCATTCATGACTTGTTGCATATTTATAGCCATTGTTATATAACATATCATCAATTTGAATTAATTGAATTTGTAATAGCAAAACAACACTTGAACAAGTGACTTTTCTAACCAAAAAAATGGGAAATTATTGGGAAAAATAATTTTTATTCTAAACTTGATTCTTTTTTCTTTTTTTCGGGGGGGGGGGGGAAGAGTAAATTTTAAAAAATTTTTTTTTTTAATTAATTTTGAAGGGACCATTTTTCAAAAGTTGGATATATTGTGGAATATTATAAATAAAATGAGAAAGTAAA
>Ga0116231_10006754_pt1 | contig 21584 bp, 15 predicted proteins | sample S1TSphgellanicum_2_FD_89695 | JGI IMG/M metagenome (GOLD analysis project Ga0116231, IMG submission 89695) | Host-associated microbial communities from peat moss isolated from Minnesota, USA - S1T2_Fd - Sphagnum magellanicum MG | ecosystem: Host-associated > Plants > Peat moss > Unclassified...
ATTCTCCCATGCGCCAATTGGAACCGCTCCTTTTGAAGGCCCTTTTTTTGGGGCTATAATGGGTGTTTTTATATCGTTTTTTTTTTTTCTCCCCCTTTTTGAAGAAAAAAAAAAAAAAAAAAAAACAACAAACACCCACCCACCAAGATTCTTTGAACAAAATCTGGAACTTTTGGAAGGCGTCAAAGGCCCTCTTTTCAAGCCCCTCTATTTGGAGTTATATGGGTGGTTTTGTCTCATGTTCTTTTTTTCTCCTCCTTTGTACAGTTAAAAAAAAACACAAAACAACAAACACCCACCCACCAAGATTTTTTTGAAATCTGGAACTATTTTAGGGTTCCAAAAGCCCTCTTTCCCCTCTAAGTGGGACTACCGTAGCCTAGGGTCAATTTCCACATTGAGAAAACGAATTATTATTATTTTTCAAAAAAATAATTATTTTTTTAATTTTTGGAATTATATAATTTTCCATCATCTACTACAATATTGTGATATGGGTAGTGAAATTATTCAGAGTGTAGCCTACGATAATTATGAAGATTTTCAACATGTCAACTTCATATTTTCACAAAATTTCATTTCACTATTTTGAGGATTATATAATGACCAAACTGGCCTTAGGGTAAGGTATATGGGTGGTTTTTTCCTCCTCCTTTGTGCAGTAAAAACAACAAAACAATAAACACCCATCCACCAAGATTTTAAAAACATTCTGCGACTTTTTGGGGACATCAAAGGCCCTCTTTTAAAGCCCTTGCTATCTAGGGCTATATGGGTGGTTTTTTCTCCTCATTTGTGCAGTAAAAACAAGAAACACCCACGACCAAGATTTTATAAACAATTCAAAGTTAGACATTCAACTTAATCAGATATCTAGCCTTGAAATGCCTTTCCATTGTAGAAAGTGTGTTAGTAATGTAGATTTTGGCTTGCAATTCAAGGGGAGATGCTTACCTTTTGTTTTGTTTTCTTTACCAACTTGTGTATCTATTCCTTATTTTATCAAATAATATTGTCTAAATGAGGAGATTTGATGGTCTTCGTGCCCACCACTCTACCAAAAAGTGTTATCATCAATGTTTTTAAAAGTTGCAAAATTTCAAAACTTGGCAAAAATAATTTGAAAAAGGGGAATATGCTTTCAAAAATTCTATCCTTTTTTGGAAAAAAATCACTAAGAAATTGATTGAAATTTTTTTGTCAAAAATCAAGGTACGTTTTTAATTTAGGCCAATGTGTTACCATACATCCACTGTTTACCCAATTTTGGGGGAATGAGTTGCTAATGCTTATGAAATCTTCCTAGGGAAGTCAACACTTAGGATTACTTTAAAAAACTAAAAAGAAAAACCCAAAAGATTATTTTTTGAACAAACATGAATACTCGTTGCAAGAAAAATAAAATACAACCACCAAGCCAGAGCCAAGGGCTAGAGCCAAAGAGGGCACATTCCAAGGAACAAATCACAACACAGCCACAACTAGAGGTCAACAAAGGCACCACATGATACACCTCCCAGTTCTATGACAAATCAATTACATGGAACCCCAAAGTTTGTCTAACTCGGATAACAAAGTAGCCTCCTAATCTCAAGTGCTCTACAAATCATAAACATGCCATACTTCCAGTCAATCAGAGACATGGCACACTTTCAATCGATCCTAACATACTCCACAAGTAAATACCACGCTATGAATTCCATCTGGTGCACAAACCAAAAATGCCTATTGAAAACAAGATCATTTATTTCAATCCAAATAGTCCACATGGTGATTCCTCTAAGCAAATGCCAAATAAGGTTGAACCTTTTAAGACACCCTTTGATGTTGTCCCTAAACAAACATTGCTTAGCAATAAGCATCTTTTATGGACCTTTCTACTTGGCCTAGCACAAAGCTTATTAATGATGTTAATGGCCAATGTTAAGTTTGTTCCATTTGGGGACACCTAAAAGTGGTGAATTTCTGTTTCAGCCACTCTTCCACCACAAAACAAGCATTGGTTGTCAAGGAGCTAATTGATGTTAGTTTTCCAAGCATTGACCGTCACTACATGGTGCCAAAGTGGCCATATGAGAACTACTTCCTTTTTAGTCCTCCCCTGTATTCCAAACGTTTTGCCCAAGCCAACTTGACCCATATATGTAATACATCCCCCCATTTTGCTTTAGTAGGTTTTAGAAGAAACAATTGGTTACCCAACAGGTTCCTCCCAAAAACAGATGTGTTTAAGAATAAATTAGTGCCACCATCCCAAGTCTAAAAGCACGAGTCAAGGCAAGGTTATAATTAAGTGAGCCATAAAATAATCGTACATGAAATGTCTTTTGTCCCTTGAGTAATTCATAAACATGAACCATGCGCCAATAACCTTTGAATTGCAAGTCCCATATTCTTTGAATGTTTTAGGGTTCAAAGCGCACATTTGGGTCCAATAGAGAACAACTTAATTTATGGCAGAATAATGCACATGTGGTTGAATCAGAGGCAATTAGTGGCTTGAAGGATATTGTGGCCTATAACACCCAAATTGGATATACACCTCCTTCACGTAGAAAACCGCCCACCCAATCACCAATTTTTGCTATCATGTCATCTTGTGGAACTTGCAGGTTGAGTTCTGCCACCATCCTTGCCTAGAGGTGACCCTCTTTTGGCTTAAAATCATAACATTGTTGGGCTGCTACAACTGACAAAGCTCTCCCTTCCACTATGTGCAACTCTATTTTGGGCTTTGTTAAACCCTTATGATGGAGCTCTCTTTTGAAAACCCAAACTTGCCCCCGCAAATTTTGTAAACCACTATAATTCCTTGTTGAGAGTAGCATATGGAGTAAGGGTAGGGCAGAATACCATTTTTTTCACCAACCCCTTCCATGCACTAATGATCCTATTCCAAATGCGAAATTCATTATTAACTTGGTGATTGTGACACATCACCCAGTTTAGGTTGGCTCCCCATTTTTTGCTTTTATTTGGCTTAATCTGATTTAGACAAAAGCAAAGTAGAATCTGGAGGTTAGAAGAACTAGCTACAAAGTTAAAAGTATTCGCTTCCCCCCCCCCCCAAACACACAAATAAAATACCAAAGAGTGGAGAGAAGAATTTGGTTAAGAATGAGTGTTCTACCTACCAATGAAAGGTGGGTTGAGCACCAAAATAAGCAAAACCCTAAATACCCCCCATCGAGCCTGAACAGAAGAACATGTAGAACCGTGCTGCATGGTTCTATGCAGAACCAAGCAGGGCTGAAAAACATGTGCAAGAAGACAAGAGAAACATGCGCCAGACAGAGCTCGATGGGGGTATTTAGCGTCTCGCCCAAATGATAGTTTTTTCTTGACTTTGTTGAGTAGAAAGGCATTGATGTCGTTGACCTCCAATCCCAAACCAAATGGAACACCTAACAGCTTGGTGATGTCTTTTCTCTTGCCCATTTCCAATGGAAACCGTTCAACCAATTTGGCATGGCTTGGCATGTCCCTTGAAAGAAGGCTACACAATTCCCCCAATTGATTTCAAGGCTACAAGCAGTCCCCAATAACTTTAAAGTAGCAACCAAATTTTCAACAAGGCCTTTTCACATTTTTATTATAAAGGTCGTGTCATTTGCTAGCAGGCTGGATGAGGTAGGGAAAGCTTTTAAAATTTCTGAGTTTTAACCTTAGCTTTGACAAACTGGTTGAGAGCTTCCCCCACAAATAAGAACCGATATGGGGTCAACAGATAACCCTGCTAGACTCCCTTCAAAATTGGAAATGGCCTTGAAATGGCCCCATTCAAGTTCACTAATGTTTCTACCCCCACAAACAATATCTGAACAAATTGAAGTAGTTTTATCTTCTCTAGGCATTGGAATGAAAATGCCCAAAACGCCTTGTCAAAGGGCTTTGGAGAAGTCTAGCTTGAGAAGAATCAAGTTTTGATTTGAGGTTTTTGCTCATTCGAAAGTTTCATGAACAAGTAGGATCCCATCCAAGCTATGGTGCAGAAGAAAGAATGTTGATCGGTCTATGCTAATTACTTCCATCAAAACTGTTTGGAGTCGTTGCTGAAGGGCCTTTTGCAAATATCTTATACAAAACATTGAGTAGAGTAATTGGATGCTAGTTGTTGACATCCTCTTTCTCCCCACCCTTTGGCAGCAAGGTAATTAGCCCTTGAGTGAGCCTGGTTAAGAATTTACCTTGCTTAATGGCTATGGACATCATCAGCCAATAATCATGTCCCACAACATCCCAGAATTTTTTTATAGAACTCTGAAACCACTCCATCAATCCTTGGGGCTTTGCAATTTGCCAACTCTACCACTGCCTTTCTAAGTTTTTCCTTGGTGATGGTAGAAGCCAATCTCTATGCCATACTAGTCATGACCTTATAGGGCAATGATTGGATTATATGTTGTCTAGTTTCCCCAATTTCTTTTGTGTATGATGTTTCCATGTATAGTTGCTTGAAAAATCTCAGCAAGTCCTTTCCACTTCTCCCTTCTCACACCCTAGCTCCCCATTTTGATTCTTGATAGTGGTGAAAAAATTAGAAGATGGTTTCTCCTTAATGGTGTTAAAATTTTCTTTAAACATAGAGTCCCCAACACGTTTCCACTTTACTCTTTAGTGGATTTGCATCCCTTCAATCTTTCATTCCTCAAAGCCTTTTAAACAACCTTGAAGATCTACAACCTTGTCCTACAACAATGTATGTTGAAAGTTCCCCATTGCTTCTTTGAGCTCATGCTTTAGCAAGTTCTTTAATTTTCAAAACTTCCCAGCCTTACTTTTACAAAAAATTTGATAAAACCATGTCACTACTTAGAGCTTTTTGAAAAAGCTAGACTAGGGTTTACAACTTTCCCAAATTGCCTTGATTTGTTCTTAACCTCCCTTAGGTTTTTCATACTCATCTTCTAGTGACCCTTATTTATGATAATTTTGAAATCAAGGCATATTGAAAGGCTAAGAGGTAGATGGTCAAACAAAATTGAATCCCCATGGAAAAGTCTACCACATAATTGAAATTTGTTTGATGGTCATTCAACCATGTTGAAGTTTCCATTCAAAATCAAATAACAAATTGTTGGCAATTTTGCTAACATTTCCTCCCAAACTTTACATCAATCATGGGAATCATTGGGGGCGTAAATAGTGGCAACCCCTAGCATACCACCTAGGATACCTTCAAATTGGATCCACAAGAACTTGTTACCAACCATATTGCCTCTACATTAATGTGTTGTGCCCACCTACTTATAATCATGGTGCAAACACCATTGTGCCCTACACCAAAAGCTCTTTCACCTGAAAAATAACTCAAGTTTGCATGTAAAATCTTACATCCTACTTGGGGCCATATTCTCTTTCCTAAAAAGAAAGCCTTTTTTGCCCTCAACTTGCCCCACTTGGGAACAAACAGATTAGATGTAGTTGTGAAGAACGGAGATTTTACCATCCTTAATTAGGCCCCTCACATTTAAAGAAAGCAAATATACATTCATCATGAAAATTGATTGAAATCAAGGCATTATGAGAAATCGCATCTATCAAAACCACACTACCCTGCAACTAAAATCCAAAAAAAATTCATATACGACTATTGTGCAACTATCCTTTGGATATGATAATTATTGTGCAATTATCCCCCTAGAAATAAGGTGTATTAATAAATAAATTGTCACATCAAAAAATCAGTTAGTTGCATTATAGTTGGAAATGAGTTCAAAATGGATCTTTTATATGATCATTTATATACATCGTACATACATATGTAATCAACTATGTTTGATTTTTTCAAAAGTTGCATTGTAATTACATGTGGCAACTACTTTTGAATTGTTGTAAATGTGCAATTAAAATAATAATTATGATGCAACTAGTGTATAATGTACATACATGCAATCATGCCACATGTCAACATTTTCACCACCCATTATGGGATACATTTGCAACTAGTTTTCAACTATGATTCCCATTGATACAATTATTACAATCATTAGTGTGCCATTACTAAAGTACTACTATTGGGTGCGATCACAATTGGGGTACACACAAAAAAGGTCTCCTGCCAAAATCATTTTTAGGACATTATTTTGAATGACCATCACATTTACAAAATAATTTATTTGATAGATTTTATTTATTCATTAGATATTCACATACTTCTTGATTAAAATGGTGGTGATTTTTAATGATTTGGATGATTAAAACATGTTTTTAAATGTCCTAAAAGACAACTTAAAAACCATGTCCCACTACACAATTTTGTCAAAAAAGACTTAATAGGATTAGCAATGTTTGTTCAAATTACTCCATATTTTAACCACAAATAGAATGAAGTATGTTCCATATGATAACATTAAAAAAAAATTTGGTAAATCATCAAATTTTGTGGAATTGATGCTAAAATCTTGGATTTTTTCATAAAACAGATGCGTTAATAAAGACAATCAAATTAATTTTGTTAATTAAAAATTTACATTCCAAAGGTTTGGAAACAAGTATAAAAAACAAGGGTTGCAAAAAAAAGGACATTATTTTATGTTTTTAATAGGATTTTGGCATTCCAAATGAAAATATGTTATTTTGGAATGTCTAAGTAGTCTTGCATTCCTTTTTGGTTTATACTTGAACATCACATTTGAAATTTGTTCAATTGATTTGAATCATTCATTATAACATTTGTTGGTTGAAAGTGTAAACATATATATCCCCTTTTCATTGTTTAACATCTTAGAACATTCATTTTGTTAAGTCCTTAATTTAGAATTCATGAAACAAGACAAATGGATGTTATGGTTCTTGTTATTATACCCCAATCATGATTGCACCCTATTCAACTATGTTATGACTATAATACAACTACTTATAACTTAATAAAGATACATATTCATATGTAATGTTTTATAAAAAATTCTTGTTTCAATAATTTGACTATTAATATGAATAAATATGTGTAATTCATATAATTAATTCACAATTAACTAGAAAATTAATTATTCTTGAAATATTAATCAAATAAATATTTATCCAAGTTGAAAATATTCCATAATGAATTATATTGATTATTTAATATAATTAATAATTCATTAATAATTAGAAAATAATAATGATCTAAATTCATTATATAATTAATTATTTGGATACATATAATTAATTCAAATGTGAAACTAATAATAATAATATATTAATAATGCAGTTCGATGTACATATGGATATGCATGTTTATACTTTCATGTTTTTTACAAAAATTCATATTTAATATTTAATAAAATTCTCTAAATAATTCATTTCATATTAATTATTAATCAATATGTAGTTTACTTAATTATTATGAATTATAAATAAATTTGATTCATATAATTTTTTCATTAATTAGTTAAAATAACTAATAATCTTTTTCAAAATTTCAAATGATAAATAACTAATTATATGAATTTAGATAATCAATCATTTGATGATAAATTATCTGAACAAAATAATTAATTCAAATCACTATTTCAAATAACTAAATATTAAGTAATCAATTCACATATTTAATTATCATATAATCATTAATTTAGTTGTATAACTTACACAATGAAAAACAAGTACAAAGCATGTGGGAAAATTTGTTTAAGGTAAACTTGCCCATCATTGATCACTTGCTTATGATTAAACAATTATTTATATCTTCATCAAATGTGCTTCATTTTGAGTGATTTAAAATGTTATGGGAGTGCTACCTCAAGCTCTACAAATCATCTTTGAAATGTCGAGGAAAAGGTTTAATGAAAAAATAACAAGAAGAAAAATAAGCTTTCCAACTTACAAAACAAGTTTTTTCTTTTTTTTCCCTCTTTGGACCCTTCTTACTTTCAAACCTCATAACTTTCTTATTTCTTATTCATTTTCAATGATCTAAAGTGCTATAAGAATGCCATGTGAAATTCTACAAATCATTTTTGAATTTTGATAGCAACAAAAGAAACATACAAGGAATTTTTTAGGTGTTCAAAAACTAACCTTTGTATCATTCAGTGGTTTTTTAAAAAAATTCTTGACCCCCTCTACTTTGGGGGGCCATAACTTTCTCAATGTTATTCCATTTTTGACAATTTTTAGTGTTCCACATGTGCCAATGGGACAAGTTCAATTTTTTTTTAGACATTAGAAACAACGGAACCCTCCCTTTGGATGTAGCCTACCTTGAATGTTTAAGTGTTTGATCACCAACTGGTGTACCCGATAGTTGGAATTCAATTGTAACTCAATTTGCAACTAAACAACAACTAAAAAATTCAACCCATATGCTTTGTCTTCAAATCCCATGTTACCAACTATATAAAAAAGGTTTATTCTCTTATGTTCTCACATTAAAATACATGTGCCACATGTCACAATTTTGAACCATCATTAACAATCATAATGGACAGTCAAAAATCTTCATAGTGCCACATGTCAGATCTTAATAGATGGATGATAATTAATGATGTCAACATGACATCATGGGTTTACATTGTAGTTGAAAATGAATTGTTTTAGCAAAGTTGCAATGAATTGCATATCGTATATATGGAGAGTTACAACTTTGCAACTCATGTAACTCATGTAATTTGTTCGTTAACACTCACAGCATATAAATATAGTGAGTTGCAAGTGTTTAATGCAACTCAAAAATTGAATTACGGGCCAAAATTGCAAAACACCCCTTTTTCTCATAATGAAGGGAGATTTTTACCTTCGATCCTTCGTTTGTTCTTGCTAGAGTTCCACCCCCAAAGGTTATAAAATGATGAATCCTCTTGAAAGAGCTGAAAATATCTTGAAGTGTTAGACCTTTTAGTTGTAGGCTACCTTTGTGCAAGAGGCTTATTTTGGTCCAAACTTAGACTTTTTTCAGTTGTATATTGACTACATGTTTGATTTGCTTAATGCTCGCATTACACATGTCCATTCTAATCTTTCAATGCATTTTGGTGCACACAAAGGAACCATGGTTAGTGGAAGGGATTGTTTTTGGATCCCCTTCTATTATCTATTAAGCTTTAATGGTTGTTTCAAGGTTGAAATTCCTCTTTGAAGCATGATCAATAGTGGTTATGTAATTTGGTGACACCAAAAACCGTACAACTTCACTTAGAGGAACATCTTGAGCTCCCCCATTTAAAGTGTTCTAGGTGTAATCATCAAACCTTAAGGATAATGGTCTATGAAGGGAGGCTTGGAATGTAACACCTAATGAATTCCCTTTTGGAAGAACCACTACTAACATCCAAGATTCTTTGTTAACATGGGTTTTTCTCTAAAGCCTATTTGGTGAGTTGTTATCCCCACCATCTATGTTCCCAACATGCATCCTACATATTGATGTCACTTACTTCGAAAGTTTGATTTTTGAGGGAAGGAGGTGGATTGAAAAATGCAACCCTTTTAACATCCTTTGAAACATTACGTTGTTAATAGCGGAAGCAAGCACTCTTTGATGGGTACACCCTCCTTTTCACCCCACATTGAGTTGGAACTTCAATGATTGATCAAACTTGCTACTTGAGACGATTGTTCCTCATGTGTGAGGCCATGGCCAAAGCTCATAATAACCATGGGTCAACTTTTTGAAGATTCCAAGGCACTCCTCACTTTACTTTTGTATGTGTGTTCAACATGAGAATTTGTGCTTTTGTTTAGCCGAGAAAACTTAATGTTTAAGGGGCATTTTGCGATGAACAATAATGAAACCATCAAAATCTTGGAGTTGATATTGTACATCTTCATTCCCCTAATGTGAAGAACTCTAATCCTTTGTTGGAATTGGAATTATGTTATGGGGGGTTGAATCCTTCAATTCCTAACTTCGCGCATCTTAGGGAAAATGTCAACGACAACCTTTTTTTATTACCACACTCAACATTTTGCAAAAGTGTGGTTTGAGGTTACATGTCAAAAAAGTTTCCAAATGTCAAGGTTGTAGACTAGAGCTTAAAGGTCTTTTTCAAACCAATTATATTATGGTATGTTATAAGTTGTAGCCATTCATTTCAGCAAAAGTGATTAATTACAAAGGGTGATTTCAACAACGACTCTTCTTGTGCTCATGGATGTTTGCAATTCTATTGAGTTTTAATCACCTATTAGAGGCATCTATTATGAAAGTTGTGTTAACCCAAATCCAAGTTTGAAATTTTAGAGGTTTTCAAAAGTGTGGATCAGATCGATTAAAAAGGGATTAGGTAGTGCAAAATGTTCTTTTGTTGTTCTTATGGTCATGATGTGTATTGTAAATAATTAGTTATTTGGAATACAACTACATGCCCACACTAGTTCAATCATAAATTTTATTTTTTGGGGGGCCATTGGGGCTAGTTCATATGTTTGGTCTTTCATAACATCAAGAAAAAAAATTTTAAACCATTCCATCCTTGACTAGGACATGATCTAATGTTAGAATGATGAAATTGTTAATTTTTGAAAAAAAGAAAATGGGGGTCTTCTTAACCTTATTTTTATTTTTGTGATTCAAGTTGGTATGTGAAAATGTTCAAACAACTTTTGTCTACAAGTTTGCAAATAATGAAAAAATATGTAAGGTAGTTTGCGATAGGGGTTTGTTATTTAGTGAGCGTGTGAGTTCGAACATGAACCTATGAATAGGAGCTAGAAGCTATATTCCAATTATGTTCCATCCATGTCAAGTAAAATATTCTTTGATAGATTTTAATGACATGTCAAAATATACCCTAACAAAATTATATTCCTGCCACATCTATAATAACTCACATGTCATCACTACCACATGGATTTGTCACGTGGACATTTGACAATAGTGTATTTGTTCAATTTAACAAAAGTATAGAAATCTACCAAGGTTGGTCCACCATGTGTTGAAGCAAAAAAATGTTTTTTGGCACCTTTATTCAGAATTTTTGAAATCATCATCAACAAAAAGTGGCCAAAGAACCAAAGCAACCCGGAGGAAGATGAGTATGAATCACCAACACTTGTTTATTGTAGGGAAACAGACGCAATGGTGCCACTGGTGAGAGCAGGCCTTTGGACGCAACTTAAAATGCAAGGATCTTGAAATGATGACAATGCTAGAATGTTGTAAGTTGTGATAGAATCATCTAGGGGAATGGACGACAAACCAAGTCCAAACGTTGAATGTTCTCCACAATACTACCACAGACGAGGCCATTGACATCAATGACATCTCAAAACCATGAGAAAGTATTAAAGAACTATAGGAATGTCATTTGCAAAACCTTGAAATGAACCAACCTTATTGAAATGAAAGAAACGAGCTAATGCAAGATGTGTGTTTGTCTATGTGTGTTTAGTTATTTGATCATGGCTGCTTGATGAGTAATGCATTTTAAATTTTTTTTCAGGAGTTGACAAATGAAAGTTATGTTTGTTTGAACAACTGCAACCAAAAGAGATCCATAGGGAAATAATTTGCAAGACCATCAAACAAACTAACAAATCCAACTATAAATTGAATTTTTTTTGCCCACCACAATCTTGGAAATTTATATCTAGATTGAGCTAGGATGGAAATTATATTCAATGTATGAAACATATTTTAAATAAAACAATTGACACCAGATTATACAGAGATATGTTGAACATTGACACAATGTAGGATATAGAAGGAGAGATGAAATATGTATGGCCATTTAGAAACAAGAAAATTGGGAAATGACTTCAAATATAATGATAATTACATTCATAATTGGAAACCACACCCCACATAAGATTGATTTCAATTGTAATAAATATATAATATAAAATTCCATCTCTTAATGTGGTTATTCATTATTTAGATTTGAAATTCGTTATCAAGTAGCCACAAACTTTATTGGAAATTGTTATTTATTATTATATATTGTTTAGGTATTGTGTAAATATTGTTAGGTATAATTCCCCACTGCAAGGCACAACAATTGTTAGAAATATTGACAATATGAATAATTATATACATTTGTGTGTTAGGTTACTAAATTGATAAAATTGAAAGGATTTATTTGATACAAACAAAATCATTTTGATATAAGTGACATCAACATAGTTATTTATGAAAATCTCCAATTCTATAATTTGAAATATGTTTCCCAAAAACATGTAAATTAGAAATTTGGATAGAGATATTTTCAAACATAAATGCAACACTAAAGTAAAAAAAAACATATAATCTTTATTTGGCATCCATATAATGTGTACAAGCCAATATGGAATTCCAACCGCAAAGAACCCAATTTTCTTACGAAATTTCACAAATGAAAAAGATGGTTTGATTGAACATTCTCAAAAATTATATAAAGTTTGAAATCATTTTGAAAGCAATGATATATTAAATTATCTTCTAAAGAAGTAATAAATTTTAAATGTTCTCTCAAAGAAAAAATTGTTTTATGTGGGGACAATTTATGAAACTTTGGATTTTCCTTATTGTGTATTTCAATCATTACAAGGTAGAGCTCATTCTTACAACCCAAATTATTTAATGTGGAAACCTACGAAAAAAAAAAAAACACCTAGAGAACATGGAATTGCATGGGTAGAATATACAATTGATCCCACAACTAGGGTTTAAATTAGAGAGGGCATTCCAATAAATAACATTATATTGTCAATTTTGTTTGACAAAGTTTTTTCCAACATTGTGATCTGTATAAGCTTCGACATAGACAATACAAGTGTTGCAAGAAGATGATTTAAAAGGAGTTTGAATGAAAATTGACATAAAAGGAAAGTTTGGGGAAAAACATAAATACATCGTTAAAGTTCTCCACCCAACCTTAGGACCATTCAACAAGTTCATAAACCCATTGATCCACACCTGAACTCAAAAAAAAATGTTAAAACATTTTTTAATGCTTCATAATCAATGAAAGTTCTAATTCTTAGATGGTAACCTCAAGAAACTATCTATGAAGGAGGTGAAGCCAAGGACTCTAGAGTCGAGGCTTGAACGTCAGCATATGATGGTAGCATAAAAGAAATGGTAGGATCTTAGAGCATCTCATCCTCCCCAAATGAAAACAAATTCCTCAATGGAGATGACACTTTGCAAATAAAAAGAGAGAAAATTGTGATGCACATAACAAAAAGAATTGAAGAAATGCATAATATTGATGCAAGTGGACAACTTACTCACAATCAGACAACCTCTTGAAGTGTTTTTTGAAAGGAAAGTCAATATTGAAGTTGTGAACATGATCAACATCAGGCTTGGGCATGACCATTTCAATGAGAGGCTTTAGCACCTTCATAAAAACCTCCATATTCGACTCAAAAGCTAAGATGTGGCACCCAAGGCTTTGGTAGGCCCTAATGGTGTTACCTACAAGGTGAAAGATGGTTTGACAATTTTTTTGATGCAAAGACTGTGAATGAATTTTTTGAGGAAGAACACATACATGTGGATGCAAATAAATTTGCAACAAAGGGTCCTATCTTGGAATAAACATTGATCAAGAATAATAGCAAGATGCATTTCCTTTGCAGCCTTAAAGGGTTTACCGGCTTGGACATAGACATAGAGGCCCTATCCATCCAATTATACAACACGTCTTCATTCCAAACATCAATAGAGTTGTTCACAAACTCATTAAATGGTGAGGAGAAGACGAATTTCCCAATGCCCAAGGAATTTGCATAAGGGACCTTAGCAAGAAGAGTTGCATGGCTAAGGAGAGTTTTGGAGCCAAATTTTAGATAAAGTTGAGAAAAAGAAAAATACAAATAGAGCTTAGTAGATTGAGATGGACCCTTGAAAAATGGGTCCTCATTGTTCATAAGTGGCAATGAGTTCACCACAATCCACTTCATCTATATCTAAAAGTCATAGCTTTCCAGATAATACTTGACCTTCTTCAAAACTTTGAGGTCATATGGGTGAAATAACAAGACAACCCCATTAGAGGCCAAAAACATATGGGCAAAATCAAAGACTCCAACAATGTACTCATTAACCTTCTTGTTCCATGCAAGAATATCATTTGGGTTCTTGGATATGAGAGGAACATGGACGTTTCCAAGAACATTTGCAAAGACAAGTTGAACCTTGCCATTAGGATTCATCTGCACAAAAGAAGAAAAAAGTTAATGCATCCAAGACAAGTTACTAAAACTATGTTGTAAAGGGGAAAAAAATGTAATGTAAGCATACCTTGTGAATGAACATGGAGATTGTGTCGTACTTTAGGGGCCAGGTTTGGGATGAGATCTTTGTTGCCACAATGGAATGACAAGAGAATGGGAGGACCATGTGGTGAAAGCCAAGAGGCTTGTTGGAGGTAACAATAATCGGACTTGGGCAGGATGGAGAAAATTGGAATGATCCTCATTTAGTGCTTCAAATTCCACTAAAAGGAGGGGTGGGAAGAATAGGTGGGGTAGTAGCCTTTCTTTCTCTCCTCACATCGTCTGTTGTTTGCAAAATTTGGTTCAAAGAAACCTCAACAAAGGTGTTGGAGGAGGGAGGCTCGGTCACTTTTTCCTTCAACTTTCCCTTTCCCTTGCAAGTGATTTTCCACCTCCCACCTTCAACATGTGTTCTTGCTGAACTTGCAAGAATCTCCATGAAAGAGGGTTCAATACTCTCTCGCAAGGGAATCTCCAAGGTGAGGGTGATCTCTTTCGAATAGTTGAAGTACCAGCCACACTAGAGAAGATGGGGAGTAGGCCAATCCTTGAGTAGGTCCTTTCAAAGCATAATGTTATTGGCCTTGGGGTGATGCCAGATGTTTAAGAGATTGGGGAACTAATCAATGGCACCATGGAATAACAAGACATGATAGAAATACCTGTAGGATAATGAACAACGCCTTCATAAAGAAATTTGATAAATAACATGATACAAATTACCTTACTCTTGGCGTTGAAACAAGGGGAAATTCTGTGGTGATGTAGAAAAAAATATGCCTACCAACAAACACTCAGAAATCAATTTGCCATAGCTTGAAAATGGAATGAAGTTATATAATGGAATACTTATATAAAACCTATTTGACAACCTCCTTGTTTTTGAATTGTTACTCCCAAGATTTTCTTTTTTGAATGCCATCCTTAGGCTTGAACTTTTGGAAAAAACAACTCTCCCATACCACCAACCTCCACCTCTATATATATGAAGAAAGAGAGATCATATATGGGACTTCTTTCACAACCAAAGAAAAATTGGAGACTATTACATTGAAAAGCTTGAGCGCTTCAATCTCTAGCTAGAAGAATAAGAGCGAAATAAGGAATGTCCTTGAGAAAAACTGAAAAAAAAATGGTCATCTAAAAATGGAATACTTGATGCCAGAAGGTTGCCTTGTGTAACCATTTGTTGAATTGGGAGTTTGAAATATGTCATACTTTATACATATACTAAAAAAAAGCCTTTAAGGTTAGGGAATGCCATGTCTTGTGAGACTTAAATTAACATCTTTTGTAAACTTCTATTAATAACAGTTCCTTGAACTACTCCAAGGGGATAATCTTTTGTAAACCTCTGTTAATAACAGTTCCTTGAACTACTCCAAGGGGATAATCCCAATTGATTGAATTCTGAAGAATTCATGAACAAGGCTAGGTTTTATGTGCTCCAACTCCATCGACTTGTAGAGATATAGAAAGGAATGAGAATAAATCTTTTAAATTAAATTTAATGTAGGAAACAAAAGAAGGGTCAAGAACATACTTATTGAGTTCCATCATGGCAATGAAGAATTCAACAAGCCCATGAGAGGTGTCAAAAATAATGGAATCAACAAAGATGTGCCAAGAGGGTTCATCATCTTGCAAACAGTTGATGTAAGGTAGCCAAGTCTACAACTTGTGATTTCCATCCCAAACAAAAAAACATGCAGTTGGAAAACGACTTGAGGTCAAGATTGGCAAGTAAGAAAGATTCAAATATCCTTTTCAGACATTCAATGCCGATTCCAAAAAGACATGCACTCCTCTTGGAATTCCTCTTGCCCCTTCGAAAAGAAAAGTGAAACATAAAACATTTTGTCCCCCTCCTGATAGCCAGTCTAGAATGCTTGCTCCATCTTGAGGATGTTGATTTTGAAAATAGGATGAACAACCGGCATGGATATCATCCGGTATAGGGGAAAAACCATCCGGGCTTTTTTCCTCGGCCCCATTTTGTGTTTATCAAGGATTTCAAAACTATTAAACTTGGTCTAATTCTCAACAATTTAAATAATCTTAACAAAGGATAAGGAATATGTAGATGGCACCATTTGGGAAGTCTACAAAAAATTTAGAATGTTACAAATGCACAAAGAAAACTATGAAAGCCATCCAGAATCGCAAACAAAAGTCTATCCCAATGCACCCAATACTTGAAGCATCTCCATAATCCTTGTGATGGAAATATCTTTGTAAGATATGTCCTACAAACGTAGACACAAGAAAGTTCATCATTCTTTTCTAAAAAAAACCTAAGTTCAAAAGGTCAAGCTGAGGAAAAAAGAGGAGGTAAGCATCCAAGGTTTTCTCTGGGCTTTAGCTTGATTCCTTGAGCTCCTTCTAAACTTCTCTCACCACCGAAAAAAGCTCTACAAGAGCAAAAAAAAGAGTTCGGCTTTTTTTTTGCTCCATCCAAGTTTTTCTCCACATCGAGAAAATCTCAAATGGAGCAAAAAGACAAAATGTCAAGCTTGGGCCTGGCTCCAAATTTAGAACCATGCCCAAGCTCAACATATTTTGTGTTCCATCCTAGCTTCTTTTGGTGCCGAGAAAATATTAGATGGAGCAAAAAACAAAAAGTTGAGCTTGGGCTTGGTTCCAAATTTGGAATTGAACCCTAGCTCGACTTTTTTTCCCCCTTCCATCCAAGTTTCTTTCGACACAAAAAGATGTTCAGATGGAGCAAAAAGAAAAAAAATCGAACTTGGGCTTGACTCTGAATTTGGAACCAAACCCAAATTCAACATTTTTTTGTTCCATCCGAGCTTCTCTCCATGCCACAACACCTAGAGAAGTTCAAATGGAACCAAAAAAAAAGCCAAACTAAGGCCTAGCTTTGAATTTGGAGTTGGGCCCAAGCTCGGGTTTGTTTTCGCTCCATCCAAACTTTTTTTTGGTACTAAGAGAAGTTTGAAGTTTGGATGGAACAAAAATTTGGAGCCATGCCCAAGGTTGGTTTTTTTTCTTTTTGTTCCATTCGAACTTCTTTCAACGCTAAAAAAAACTTGGATGGAGAGAAAAAAGGAAGAGCCAAACTAGAGCTTAGCTTTATTTTTGTTATAATCGAGTTCTTTCGGTGTTGAGAAAGTTCAAATGTAGTTAAAAAACAAGTTGAACTCCTTTTTTTGTTGAAGCCAAGCGTTTTTCAATGCCAAGAAAAATTTAGCTATAGCAAAAAAAATGAGCCAAGCTAGAGGTCGACTCATTTTTTTCAAAAATTGAACTAAACTTTAACTCAACTTCGAAATCAGAACCAAGCTAAAGGTCAATTCATTTGTTTTCCAAAAATTGAACCAACCTCTAGCTCAGCTTCAAAATTGGAACCAAGTTAAAGGACAACTCATTTTTTCTTTTTGAAAATTGAACCAACCTCTAACTTGGTTCCAAAATTGAAATGAAGCTACATTTTGGCCTTTTTCTTTTCAAAAATGGAGCCGAGTTTGGGCCGGACTCCATGTTTGAAACTAGGCCCAAGCTTAACTCCATATATGTATATATTTGGAGTATTTTGCCATTAACCTAGAATCCAAGCTTGAGTTTGGATTTTTGTATGGATGAAAACTTCAAAACAAAATAGGTTTGGAATTTGAAGTTCTTACCTAGAACTTGTTGCTCTCCTTTTGAGGTGTGTTGAGGTCTCCTAGGGTCTCCAGGCCTTCTCCTTCTTCTTGCACAAAGAAAATGCATCCAAGTTCAAACCTCCAACCAAATTACCCACAAGAAAAAAAGGTTTAGGGCCCAAGTCTAAGGAATTAAGAATTAGGATACATGATGAGAAAAACATGAAACTTGGGCACCATTTCCATGGACTAGGTTCCACATTCAACCTTCAAACTTCATATTGATTTTTATTAACTTTCCAACTTTGAATTGTTATTCCAAAAAGAAAGACTTGAGAGGTGAACACTTCTAGTTGAACATTCGAATGATTAGTTCCACATGCATAATTAGTCAATTTTGTAATTTAGTTTTCATGAAGGTGGGTGTTAAAAAACACCATTCATCCTTTATTAAACCAATAACTTGCAAAACAAGTTCAACCAACTTGATGTACTCATGGGTTTTTTAACAAAAATTCATGATGAGGAAAGGGTTTTCCATAGCTTGGTAAACAAATTCACATCAAAAGGTTTTTACATCTTCAATTTTGAATTCCCTTTCATAATAATGACAAACAAAGATCTTTACATTAGTAGAAAAGGATTTTTTTCAATTGGTTTTTGTGACTAATTTGCAAACGACATTTACAACTAAAATCCTTTTAGTCATGTTGAACAAGTTACATAAAACAATAGTTGCAAACGACATGGATGGTGGATGTACAGAAAAAGTCAAAGGAATATGGTTTCATCTTTTGACTTATTGTATATGCATTGTCATTTGTGACTTACCATGTAATTAATTTGGTAAACTTAACAACAAATGATGTGTGCCATGTGGCAACATGTTTTAATATTTCAAAATTATTTTTATTTAATCTTGAAAAAACCCATATCAACCATTTTGTATGGTATTAGTGTATGACACATGGCAAAATATTATTTTGCCATGTGGCATACTTATTGTGTCCATTTATTTTTAAGGTCAATTATTTGGTGCCATGTGGCATATAAATTGTGTCCATTTGTCTTTTGAAGGTTAATTATTTTATGACACATGGCATGTTAAACCATATTTCATATTTAATATTTTTTATAACTAATTAATTTTGATTTTTTTTTATTTAAGGTCAATAGGATATCAACATATGGATAGGTAATGAAGGTCTAAGCCTAAGGAAGTAAGTAGATAGGCTTAAGTTAATGAAGTAGGTTTAAGAAAATTCTAATTTTATTTTGGGTTTTAACCCTTAAGGTTTAACTTTTTTAATGGATTCATCCCTTGAATGACACTTGCACTTTGAAGAGTGCTAGTGCACTTATTTATATACTACACATGAAAAGAATGAAAGGCAAAGAGTATGGGTTAAACATTGTACTTGCAAGTGTCACCAACTTAGTCACAGATTATATGCAACTACTTCTTAATACCCATTCTATACTAAACCAATTTATCCACTAACTATATCAATTATTATAAGTAACAAAATTAATAAATTATAATAATACAATAGATGTAAATAATAATTCACATCATTATATTACAATATAATGTGGATTAATTGAATTTATATAGTTTATTATAGTAAATATTAAACTTTAATAATGATAATATGAATAATAAACTATTTATTAAATTATTATGGTAACTAGTGGCTAGCTTGGACTATCTATTTTGTCATTATTATTTTTCTTACTATCTCACTTGTTATATTTCTTATTATCAATTTTTAGAATCAAATAAAAATACTCAAAATTGAAATGTCCATTTTAAAACTCTATTAATTATTTTTTGTCTTGAAATATTAAAATTTAGATTCAAAAATAATAATTCAAAACTCAATTTTCAATTTTCAAATCAAATAATTTTTTTTGGTTTAAAATAATTCAAATAAGTTTTTTCAATTTTAAATATCAAATTTTAGGTTTAAATTTTAATAATTCAGAATTGAAATAAAAAATTCAAATTCAATATATGAACAATATACATACGTATGCATAATTAATATATGTACAACTATATATTTATGATATAAACAATATATCATAAATATAACTTTAATACATACAATAAGATATGCCCCTAAATCATCATATAATAGCTTTAGAATGCGATTAACTTGGTTATTAATGCAACTTGTAAGACATATAAGCCTATTTGTGGATGAAAATAAACTAAAAAAACATTCAACCAATATGATGAAGTTTTCAATAATTGAAACATAGTTGTAAAAATGATCAAAATAGTTGAAATTTGATCTTATAATTGCAAATATTCCCAAACCTAGTTGCAAAGAACTACAAGTCGCATGTAGTCACAAATGGAGTGGTCATATTTTTATTGATTTCAACTAGTGTTATAGGTAAAACATAATAGCTAAAAATAGTCATGGAACCCACAATCCATCACAACCTAGTTTTTTAAGTTGGTAGAGGACATTTTTTAAATTTTTCAAGTGAACAACAAAACATTATTTTAGGATTTTATTGTAATTAATATTGTGGGTACACAATACCAAAGGTAAACATGAATTTTGGGTGAGGAATTGGCTTTGTAATTTCACAATAAGTTCATCGGTAATTTTTTTACATTGTCTTTTCACATATGCCACAACCTCTGCATATATAAATCTTGTAACAAACCAAATGTCCCCATTTAATATACAAATGTTGCTTGGAAAATTCAAGTGCTAAATGATCTATTCCTGTATTTGGATTAATAATACAACAAAAACTTATGCTCTCATGAACAATGAACATCAAATGATTATTGTCTGTTGTTTCCCTAATTTTGTGTTAATTTGGCAAATTCCATGTGTCTCTTGAAGCTATGACCAAAATAAGCATATATACATTAAAAAACTCCCAAGGTAAAGTTGAAAAAGTTTGTAGCACCAAATTTATTTGATGAACCATACAATGCACAACAATGAAAAAAAAAGCATATCGATGTTGGATCTAACTGTAAATCTAGATTTAAGGTTTTGGAAAATGTTAACCACATCAACACCAAAACAAACCAACCTTGAAACAAGTTCCTCTTTCTTCAAAACCCTTTGTGTAATCAAAGAATTCATGATCGACAAAGTTAAATGGTCATTTTTAAATTTACAAAACATTTGTTGGACATTTGATAACAAATGTATTTAACATTAATCTTGCACAATGTAACCACACACATTTGCCCAACTTGCATTATCCATGGATGTGACTTCACCACAAACAAAAGATACAAACTTAACGTTTTTGGAGAATAACTAATTTGGTCATTTTTTTTCATGTCATGGTTTATGCAATCTGTCATTTTCCAACCAACCTTATCAAACTAATGTTATTTGGGGACAAATTAAACTTTAAAAACTTAAACAAAGGTTTGAAATCTTCATGACTTGTCATTGGTTTACCTTTAGTCAAGAGGTTGAAAACAATGGCAAATTGAATAAATTTTTGCTTGTCTTCCATTACATCACTAAGGTTAAGTTGTTGGAAAATAGTTGTTATCAATGGTTGAGCAAAAGTAATTTCAATTTTTGCATGCCCACATTTTGTATCCATAAACCACCTACCATCATCAACTTTTTATTTTACCTTCATGTCTTTCGATGAAAACTTTTCCTTCTCCATTTTAAAATAAACATGACATTTGACGTAACTAGGTTAGTTTCATTGAAAATAGGTTCTACCCATTGCATTTCCAAAACTTAGACATCTTGAAACTTGTGGTTCAGATTAATATTAAAAGTCTTTCTAAAATTATGTCCCAACCATAACTTTAGTGAAACACACAATAACTTGAAATTGCTTTTATTATAGCACAAAATTATG